>Ga0070665_100000878_pt1 | contig 38691 bp, 32 predicted proteins | sample KBSS13metaG_FD_65862 | JGI IMG/M metagenome (GOLD analysis project Ga0070665, IMG submission 65862) | Switchgrass rhizosphere microbial communities from Kellogg Biological Station, Michigan, USA - KBS S1-3 metaG | ecosystem: Host-associated > Plants > Roots > Rhizosphere > Soil ... | reverse complement strand
TCTTCCATCGCCTCAGCTTCGTCGTCGGCTCCATGGTCGTACCCCAACAGGTGGAGCGTGCCGTGGACGATCAGGTGGGTGGCATGCTCGCGCGTGGTCACGCCCTTGCCCGCTGCCTCGCGCTCGCAGACCCCGCGGGCGAGGATGATATCGCCGAGCAGCACCTCGCCATCGTCGCTGTTGGCCAGCGAGGGGAGAAGGTCCTCCTGCACCATCGGAAAGCTCAGCACGTTGGTCGGCTTGTCCTTCTTCCGGTACTGGCGGTTGAGCGCCTGCACCTCGGCATCGTCGGTCATCCGGATCGATATCTCGGCGCTATATGGGGCGGTTAGGATTTCGGCACAGGGACTGATCCGCAGAGCCGCAGCGACCGCCCCGGTAGCGAGCTCCACCCAGTCGGTGCCGTCCTGCCAGTCCGGCTCCGCCTGGACTGCAACCTCGATCACCCGCGAGCCTCAGGCATCGTCGGGGCCTTCATAGGCTTCCACGATACGGCCGACGATCGGGTGGCGGACGACGTCGGCGGCGCCGAAGCGGATCGTCGCGATCCCCTCTACGCCTTCCAGACGGCCTACAGCATCGGCAAGCCCGGACTTGCCGATATCGGGCAGGTCGATCTGGCGGGGATCGCCGCACACGACCATCCGGCTGTTCTGGCCGAAGCGGGTGAGGAACATCTTCATCTGCTCGCGCGTGGTGTTCTGCGCTTCGTCGAGGATGACGAAGGCATCGGCCAGCGTGCGGCCGCGCATGAAGGCGATCGGGGCGATCTCGATCTCGCCGCTGGCGAGGCGGCGCTCGACCTGCTCGGGCGGCATGCAGTCGTAGAGCGCATCGTACAACGGGCGCAGGTAGGGGTCGACCTTGTCCTTCATGTCGCCGGGCAGGAAGCCCAGCTTCTCGCCCGCCTCGACCGCCGGGCGCGAGAGGATCAGCCGCTGGACCGAGCCGGTCATCAGCTGGCTGACCGCCTGGGCCACCGCGAGGTAGGTCTTGCCGGTGCCCGCCGGCCCCAGCGCGAAGATGATGTCGGCCCGCGCGAGGGCGCGCATGTAGTCGATCTGCGTGGCCGAGCGCGGCACGATCGTCTTGCGCCGGGTGCGGATCATGATCGGCGGAGTGCCGCCCGCGTCGCCCGAGATGATGCCTTCCAGCGTCGGCTCGGCGGACATCGTGATCAGCGATTCGACCGCGCCGGCATCCAGGTCGTGCCCATGCTCGAGGCGGTGGTACATTCCGGTGAGGGTTTCGCGGGCGCGCGACACGGCGTCTTCGGGTCCTTCGATCTGGATGCGGTTGCCCCGGGCCGCGATGTAGACGCCCAGGCGATTCTCCACCTGGACGAGATTGGCGTCGAACTGGCCGAACAAGGGTCCGAGCAGCGCCGGCTCATCGAACTCGACTTCGAGTCGGGCCCGGCGGGGCAGGTCGGGCCGGAAATGCGTCGGTTCGGGACGCTGCGCGGATTTGCGGGCCATGCGCTCCTTTCATGTGAAAGCGCGTTTGTTCTGAAAGCCAATCTAGGCCCGGACGAAGCGAGCGCAAGCAGGGGGCCAAGCGACTGTCCACAATTGCGATCCGCGCGCCCGACGGTTGGCTGAACCAATGTTCATGCAACCGAATACACATCGCGACACTTCTGCACGGCACCTGAAATCGTGATTCCCCAAGGGTTCATACGGAGAGGAGCACACCGGGCTCATCGCGACCCCTGGGGCGCCAAGAATGGAGAAAGACAATGCGTAAGATGATCATGGCGGCCCTCGCCGCGAGCGCGATGGTTCCCGCCGTTCTCGTGCCGGTCGCCGCGCAGGCGCAGAGCGCCCGCGAAGTGCGCGACAGCGAGCGCGACTTGCGGCGCGACCAGCGCGACTTGCGCCAGGCGCAACGCTACGGCGACCGTCACGATGTGCGCGAGGCACGCCGCGACGTGCGCGAGTCTCGCCAGGAGCTGCGTGAGGACTGGCGCGACTATCGCCGGTCGAACCGCGATGCGTTCCGCCGTCCCGCCTACCAGGGCCCGCGCGGCTATGCCTATCGCCCGGTCGCCGTCGGCTATCGCTTCCAGCCGACGTATTACGGCAACCGCTACTGGGTGAACGATTACGCCCGCTATCGCCTGCCTCACCCCGGCCGCGGCGCGCGCTGGGTGCGCTACGGCAACGACGTGGTGCTGGTGAACATGCGCACCGGCCGCGTGCTGCGCGTCTACAACGGCTTCTTCTGGTAAGCCGACCGGGTGAGCCGGCGTCTCGCCGCCGGCTCAGTCCGCCAATTGCTCCGCCAGTTGCAGGGCCGGCTCGCCAGACAGCGAGTTCGGCCCTGCTCGCGTCAGGTCGAGCTCGATCAGGTCGCCGATCGCGGCATCGCCGGTGAAGTGCACCGATTGCAGCCAGGGCGACTTGCCGAGCCATTGGCCGGGATGCTTGCCGCGCCGCTCGACGAGCACGGTGCAGCGCCTGCCGACGCTTGCCCGGTTGAAGGCGAGCTGGGTGGTGTTGAGCGCGGCCTGGAGGCGCTGGAGCCGCTCGTCCATGACTTCGGGGGCGATCTGGTCGGCCATCGTCGCGGCCGGAGTGCCGGGGCGGGGCGAGTACTTGAAGCTGAAGCACTGGGCGTAGCCGACCGCCTCGACCAGCCGCAGCGTCTCCTCGAACTCGGCCTCGGTCTCGCCCGGGAAGCCGACGATGAAGTCGCCCGAGAGCGCGATGTCCGGCCGCGCGGCGCGCACTTGCTCCAGGATCGCCAGGTAGCTCTCGACGGTGTGGCTGCGGTTCATCGCCTTGAGCACCCGGTCCGAGCCCGACTGCACCGGCAAGTGCAGGAACGGCATGAGCTTGGGCTCGCTGGCATGCGCCGCGATCAGGCCCGGCGTCATGTCGTTGGGGTGGCTGGTGGTGTAGCGGATGCGCGCCAGGTCGGGCATCGCCGCCAGCTCGCGGATCAGGCCGTCGAGACCGATCGCACGTCCCTTGCCGTCCTCACCGGTCCAGGCGTTGACGTTCTGGCCGAGCAGCGTGATCTCGCGCGCGCCGCTGCCGACGAGCCGGGCGGCTTCGTCGATCAGGTCGGCGAACGGGCGCGAGACTTCGGCGCCGCGAGTGTAGGGCACGACGCAGTAAGTGCAGAACTTGTCGCAGCCTTCCTGCACGGTCAGGAACGCGGTCGGCCCGGAGCGGCGGCGCGCGGGCAGGGCGGCGAACTTGGTCTGCGCCGGCATGTCGGTGTCGGTGGAGGGGCGGCCTTGCGCGGCTTCGCGCACCATCTCGGGCAGGCGGTGGTAGGCTTGCGGACCGACGACCATCTTCACCGAAGGCGCGCGGGCCATGATCTCCTCGCCCTCGGCCTGGGCGACGCAGCCGGCGACGGCGATCAGCGGGCTGGTGCCGTCGTCACGCTTGAGGCGCCCGATGTCGGAATAGACCTTCTCGGCCGCCTTCTCGCGGATGTGGCAGGTGTTGAGCACGACGAGGTCGGCGTCGGCCCCGTCGGGCGCGGCGCTGAGGCCCTGGTCGGCGAGCAGCTCGGCCATGCGCTCGCCGTCGTAGACGTTCATCTGGCAGCCGAAGCTCTTGACGCGGTAGGTCCTGGGGGTGGCGGGTGCGGGCATGACCCGCGCCGTTACGCGAAAACCGCCGCGATTTGAAGGGCCGCTAAGCCAGACTCTGGCTTAGCGCCGGTAGACGACGAGCTTGACCTTCTGCCCCGGTGCCAGTGTCGCGCCGGCGTCGAGGCCATTGAGCGTCAGGAAGCGCTCCAGCCGCAGATCCGGGTAGGCCATGCGTGCGGCCAGCGTCTGCAGCGTGTCGCCGCGCGCCACCGTCACCACGTCGATCTCGCGCCCGCGCACGGCGGCGGCTTCCTGCGCGCTGAGCGGCGCGAGCGACTGGATCATGCCGCCGAACGGGCCGATCCCGGTGCCGGCCGGGGTGATGGTGACGAAGTGATAGGCGGTCTCGGGCGTCCAGCGGTAGGCAGTGACGGTCACGTCCACTTGTCCGCCGTTGGTGCTCGCGCGGGTGGTGGAGGTCGCGACCTGGCGGCCGTTGATCGTCGTTGCCTGCGCCGCGGGCAGGCTGAGCTGCGCATTGCTGCCCGCAAGCGAGCGGAACACCTGGCCGACGTAGGAGTCGAGGCTGCCGGTGAGCCGCCCGCTGCCGAACGTCGCCTGGCCGCCGCTGCCGGCGATGGTAACGGCCGTGCCGCCGTTCTGGATCGTGTAGCCCGCCGGCGCGGTGAAGCGGATGCGCAAGTCGGGGTGGCGGAACTCGCGTCCCTCGACGATGCCCTGGTGGGGATCGTCGCCGTAGGTCATGCCGTCGATCGCGGCGAGGAAGCGGTCGCGGTTCGCGGCGGCCGGCGTGCGGGGCGCCGGCAGCTGCCGGGCGAGCGCAGTGGTGCGGGTGACGCGCTCGGAGCTGAGCGGGTGGGTGCGGCCCCACGAGGGCGTTTGCGCATCCTGGCGACCTTCGACGCGGGCGTCGAGGCTTTCTGCCGCGCCCATCGCCGAGAGCATGCGCGGCGCGGCGAAGGGATCGTAGCCTGCCGCCGCCATCGTGCGCACGCCGAGCTGGTCGGCCTCGTTCTCCTGGCTGCGCGAGTAGCCGAGCAGCACGCCCTGGCCGACCTGGCTCGCCAGCTGGCCGACCACGTCGGACCCGGTGACGACTTGCGCCAGCACCGCGCCGAGTGCGCCCAGCGTGCCGCGCGTCTGGCGCTTCTGCCCGTGGCGGGCAGTGACGTGGCCCATCTCGTGGCCAAGCACGAAGGCCAGCTCGTCCTCGCTGTTCATCAGAGCGAGCAGGTCGCGCGTCACGTAGACATAGCCGCCGGGCACCGCGAAGGCGTTGCGCACGGGCGAATTCAGCACCGTGAAACGATAGGCGTTCGTGGCGTTGGCGAGATTGGTGTAGCCCGCCACGCGCTGGCCGACGGTGGTGACGTAGCTATTGAGCTTGGGATCGGCGAGGCCGCCGAATTGCTCGACCACTTCCGGATGCTGCTGCGCGGCTTGCTGGACTTGCGAGGCGGAAAGCGCGCGTGCCGTGGACTGCGTGCGTTGCACCGACTGGGCCGGCGCGGACTGGGCTCCGGCGGGCGAGAAGGGTACCGTCGTTGCCAGCAGGGAGGCCATCAGGACGACGGACAGGTGCTTTCTCATTGTTGCCCTCTCGATATCAACTTGCGCATCAACTTGCGCGGGGATCAACTTGCAACACATCGGGCAGTTCCCGCGCAAGAAGGACCAGAGGTTTCCTTGCGCCGGCAAACCCGCTAACCGCGCGCGCCATGAGCAACGATCAGCAGACCCTCTACGCCGCCTTCACCGGACACCTTGCCGCCGCGCTCGATGCGCTCGAAGCGGCGGGCACGCTGCCGGGCGGCCTGAAGCGAGGAGCGATCACGGTCGAGCCGCCGCGCGACCCTTCGCATGGCGACCTCGCCACCAACGCGGCGATGGTGCTGGCCAAGCCCGCCGGCCTCAAGCCGCGCGACCTGGCCGAGGCGCTCGTCGCCGAACTGACCAAGCTGCCCGATGTCGCCGGCGCCGAGATCGCCGGGCCGGGGTTCATCAACCTGCGGCTCGTGCCCGCCGCCTGGGTCGCCGAACTGCGCGCGATCGCGGCGCTGGGGAGCGACTATGGCCGCTCCCGGATCGGTGGCGGCAGCACCGTCAACGTCGAATACGTCTCGGCCAATCCGACCGGCCCGATGCACATGGGCCACTGCCGGGGCGCGGTCGTGGGAGATGCCCTGGCGACGCTGCTGGAGTTCGCCGGGCACAAGGTGATCCGCGAATACTACGTCAACGACGCCGGCGCGCAGGTCGATGTCCTCGCCCGCTCGGTGCACTTGCGCTACCGCGAGGCGCTGGGCGAGACGGTGACGATCCCGGAAGGGCTGTACCCGGGCGACTACCTCGTGCCGATCGGCCGGGAACTCGCGGCCGAGTTCGGCGACCGCTATGTCGGCGCGCCCGAGGCCGAGTGGCTGGTCTTGTTCCGTGAGCGGGCGGTCGCGGCGATGCTCGTGATGATCAAGGACGATCTCGCGCTGCTCGGCATCCATCACGACTTGTTCTCGTCCGAGGCGGAGTTGCAGGCGGCGGGCAAGCCGGCCGAGGCCGAGGCGTTCCTGCGCGCGCGCGGGCTGGTCTACGACGGCGTGCTCGAGGCGCCCAAGGGCAAGACGCCGGAAGACTGGGAGCCGGTCGAGCTGCCGCTGTTCCGCTCGACCCGGTTCGGCGACGACCAGGATCGCCCGATCAAGAAGTCCGACGGCAACTGGACCTACTTCGGCGCGGACCTCGCCTACCATTATCAAAAGGCGCAGGCGGCCGACGCGCTCGTCGACATCTGGGGTGCGGATCACGCCGGCACCGTCAAGCGGATCAAGGCCGCCGTCGCCGCCATGACCGGGGCGGATGGCGAACCCACGCCGTTCGAGATCAAGCTGGTGCAGATGGTGCAGCTGCTGCGCAACGGCGAGCCGGTGAAAATGTCCAAGCGGGCCGGCACTTTCGTGACGCTTGCGGATGTCGTGCGTGAAGTCGGCAAGGACGTGGTGCGCTTCACCATGCTGACCCGCAAGCCCGAGGCGCAGATGGACTTCGACTTCGCCAAGGTGGTCGAGGCCTCGAAGGACAACCCGGTGTTCTACGTCCAGTACTGCCATGCCCGGGTGCGCTCGACGCTGCGCAAGGCGGCGGCGGAGGGCTTCGCGCCCTCGGGCGAGCACGTCGAACTGCTGGGCGAGGAGGAGCTCGAACTGGTCAAGCTGGCCGCGCAGTTCCCTCGCGTGATCGAGGCGGCGGCGGCGGCGCGCGAGGCGCATCGGATTGCCTTTTTCCTTCAGGATCTTGCCGCGGCTTTCCACGGATACTGGAATCTGGGCAACGACCGCGTCGAAAAGCGGTTCATCGTGGCACAGAATGGTAACCTTACCTCTGCCAGGCTTTTTCTTGCGGTGCAGATCGGGCAATTGGTACGCAACGGACTGGCTCTGCTCGGTGTCGAGGCCGTGGAGGAAATGTAGGTATGGCGATGTCGGGATGGGGACCGGGGGGCGATCGCGAAGAACCCTTCCGCGCGCAGGACTACGATCAGGAACCCGATTCCCGGGAGCATGAGCCCTTCGACGAGGAGGCCGAGGACCGGGCGCGCGACGATCGCGACCATCGCGACGACGCGGCCGACCCCGGCCACCGCTTCGAGCAGACCGGCGAGCTCGACTTGGGCGAGGAGGACGTGCGCCTGCCCTGGCTCGAAGGCGACGACGAGGACGAATACGAGGAGCGCGCCAACACCGGGCAACTGGTGATGCTGATGCTGCTCGGCTTGGTCGCGCTGGGGCTGATCGTCGGCGGCCTGTGGTGGGCGCTGCGGGATCGGCCCGACGCGCAGCTCGTCGCCGACGGGGAGACGATCGCCGCGCCCAAGACTCCCTACAAGACGCGCCCGGCCGATCCCGGCGGCGAAGTCGTGGCGGGCACCGGCGACACCAGCTTCGCCGTCGCCGAAGGGCAGACGCGGCAAGTGAGCATGGACGACGCGCCGGTCGCCTCGCCCTCGGCCAAGGCCAGTGCGCCGGCCACTGCGTCGGCCAGCCCCTCGGCAAGCGCCTCGCCCTCGGCGGCGGCGGCCGATCCCGGCGGTGCGGGCGTGCAGATCGGCGCTTACTCCAACCGCGACGCGGCGGAGAAGGGCTGGACCAAGCTCTCGACGCAGTACGCGCCGCTCTCGGGCATGAACCATCGCATCGTCGAGGGGCAGGCCGACATCGGGACCGTCTACCGCCTGCAAGCCGTTCCCGGCGACGTGGCCGCGGCCAATCGCCTCTGCGCGACGCTCAAGGGCGCGGGACTGAGCTGCCAGGTCAAGCGCTAGGGCGTCGGCCGCTTCACCGTTTTGCACACCTGAAACCGGCCGCTTGCTTGCAGGAGCGGCAGGTTTCTGCGATTCCCTGCGCATGGTTCCTGCAATCTTCGGTCTCGCGGGGCTGACGCTCGGCGACGAGGAGCGCGCCTTCTTCCGCGACGCGCAGCCGGCCGGCTACATCCTGTTCGGCCGCAACATCGAGAGCCGCGAGCAAGTGCGCGCGCTGACCGACGAGCTGCGCGCGCTGCATGGCCGTGAGCGGCTGTTCGTGTGCATCGACCAGGAGGGCGGCCGCGTCGCGCGGATGAAGCCGCCGGTCTGGCCGCGCTACCCGGCGGGTGAGGCGTTCGACCGGCTCTATGACCTCGCTCCGGCGAGCGCGATCGAGGCGGCGCGGTGCAACGCCGCGGCGCTTGGGCTGGACCTGGCCGAAGCGGGCATCACCGTCGACTGCTACCCCTCGCTCGACGTGCGCCGTCCGGGCGCGCATGACGTGATCGGCGACCGGGCGTTCGGCTCGGACCCGATGCGCGTAGCCGCGCTCGGGCGCGCGGCGCTCGACGGGCTGGCGCGCGCCGGCGTGGTCGGCTGCATCAAGCACATGCCGGGTCACGGCCGCGCCCTGGCTGACAGCCACAAGGAGTTGCCGACGGTCACGGCGTCGGCCGAGGAGCTGGACGAGGACTTGCGCCCGTTCCGCACGCTCGCCCACGCGCCGGTGGGGATGACCGCGCATGTTCGCTACACCGCGTGGGATGCGGGCAATCCGGGCACGCTGTCCCCGTTCGTCGTGGGCGAGATCATCCGCGAGCGCATCGGCTTTGCCGGCCTGCTGCTGACCGACGACCTCGACATGCAGGCGCTCGACGGTACCGTGCCCGAGCGGGCCGCGCGCGCCATCGCGGCGGGGTGCGACCTGGCGCTCAACTGCTGGGCGAAGATGGACGACATGGTCGGCATCGCCCGGCTCCTGCCGACGATGGCGCCCGAGACCGCCGAGCGGCTGGAGCGGGCGCTCGCCTCGGCGAGCCCGGCGCACGGCGATCAGGCGGCGCTTGCCGCCAAGCGCGACCGGCTGCTGGCGCTCACCGCCGAGAGCGAGGTCTGAGCGCCATGGACATGCCGACGGCCGAGTGGCAGGCGGCGGCGCGATCCGGGGGCGACCCCGAAGAGGGACAGGCGCTCTACCTCGAGATCGACGGCTGGGAAGGGCCGCTCGACCTGCTGCTCGACCTTGCCCGGCGCCAGAAGGTCGACTTGCGCCGCATCTCGATCCTGGAATTGGTCGACCAGTACCTGACCTATATCGAGCGCGCCGAGCGGATGCGGCTGGAGCTGGCGGCCGACTACCTGGTGATGGCCGCCTGGCTCGCGTACCTGAAGTCGGCGCTGCTGCTGCCCAAGGACGAGCAGGAGGACCCTAGCCCCGAGGAACTGGCGCTGCGGCTGCAGTATCGCCTGCAGCGCCTCGACGCGATGCGCGAGGCGGCGGCGCGGCTGATGGGGCGCGATCGCCTCGGCCGCGACGTCTTCGCGCGCGGCGCGCCCGAGGGACTGCGCGTCGACCGCAAGAACTTGTGGCAATGTTCGTGGTTCGACCTCGTGCGCGCTTACGGCGACGTAAAGGTGCGCAGCGAGCCGGTGGTCCACATCGTCGCCGAGCGGCCGGTGATGACGCTGGAGAGCGCGCTCGCCCGCGTGTCCTCGATGCTCGGCGTCTCGCTCGACTGGATCGAACTGCGCGACTTCCTGCCGCCGGTGGGGCAGGGCGGCTGGGCCGACCCACGGCTGCGGCGCTCGGCGCTCGCGTCCAGCTTCGTCGCCGCGCTGGAGCTGGCGCGCACCGGCAAGGCCGAGATCTCGCAGGAGGAGACGTTCGGGCCGCTGCGGCTGAAGGCGCTGCGCGGGTGAACGATGCCGATGATCTCGTGCGTGCGGTCGAAGCGACGCTGTTCGCCGCCGAGGCGCCGATGACGGTCGAGGCGCTCTCGGCCCACCTCAACGGGGCGAGCGTGCGCGGCGCGCTGGCCCGGCTGCAGGCCGACTACGCGGGCCGCGGCATCCATCTGGTCGAGCGCGGCAAGCGCTGGCACTTCGAGACCGCGCCCGATCTTGCGCACCTGCTGCGGCGCGAGCGCGAGGAACCGCGCCGGCTGAGCCGTGCGGCCACCGAAGTGCTGGCGATCGTCGCTTATCACGAGCCGGTCAGTCGTGCCGAGATCGAGGCGATCCGCGGGGTGCAGACCGCCAAGGGCACGCTCGACGTGCTGATGGAAGCGGGCTGGGTCCGGATCGTCGGGCGGCGCGAGGTGCCGGGCCGCCCGGTGATCTACGCCACCACGCCCGAGTTCCTGGCGCACTTCGGGCTCGGTTCGCTCAAGGAGCTGCCCGGCCTCGACGAATTGCGCGCCGCCGGCCTGCTCGATCCGGTCGACGACGAAATGATCGAGCTGGCGCTAGGCCGCGAGGCGGAAGGCGAAGCGGCGCCGGAGTAGCGCCACCGGTTTGCCCTCAAGGCGGACATATGCGGATCGGCGCTGGCGATTGTGGGCTATTGCGCCTATCTGGGGGCCATCGTAGGAGTCTGGTCCCATGGAACTATCCCCGCTCAAGCTCTTGATCGTCGCGATCGTCATCCTCGTGCTGTTCGGCCGCGGACGCATCTCGGAAATGATGGGCGACTTCGGCAAGGGCATCAAGGAGTTCAAGAAGGGCATGAACGAGGAGGGCAACGCATCGGCGCCGCCCCCGCAGTTGCCCGCCGCAACTCCCGTGCCCCCCGCCACGGCGGAGCATCCGGTGGTCGAGCAGCCCGCGCCGGCGCCGACCAAGCAGGACGCCTGATCTAACGCCCGGATCGCGACCGTGTTCGACATCGGCAGTTCGGAACTGCTCCTCATCGTGATCGTCGCGATCGTCGTGATCGGGCCCAAGGATATGCCGCGCGCCTTGCGCACCGCCGGGCGCTGGATCGGCAAGGCGCGAAGGGTTTCGGCCCATTTCCGCTCCGGCATCGACGCCATGGTGCGCGAGGCCGAGCTCGAGGAGATGGAGCGCAAGTGGCGTGAGCAGAACGAGGCGATCATGAAGACGCACGGTTCGCTCGGCGCCCATGACCAGGCGGTCTCGGCCGAGGAAATGGCGCCGCTCACGGCGATCCCCGCGCCGCCTGCCGCCGAGCCGGAGAAGGCCGCGCGCGAATCCGAGCCGCAGTTGCCGCTGCCGCCGCCATGAAGCCGTTCCGCATCCTCGACATCGACGACACGCAGGCGCCGCTGCTCGATCACCTGATCGAGCTGCGCGCGCGGCTGATGCGGGCGCTCGCGGCGTTCGCGGTGGCGTTCGGCGTCTGCTTCTATTTCGCCGACAAGATCCTGGCGATCCTGGTGCGGCCGCTGGTGCTCGCCGGGCAGAACACGCTGATCTACACCAAGCTTTACGAGGCGTTCTTCGTCGAACTGAAGATCGCGCTGTTCGGTGCGTTCTGCCTTTCGTTCCCGGTGATCGCCAACCAGCTCTGGGCCTTCGTCGCCCCAGGGCTCTACGCGCGCGAGAAGAAGGCGTTCCTGCCGTTCCTGGTGGCAACGCCGATCCTGTTCACGATGGGCGCGAGCCTGGCGTATTTCGTCGTGATGCCGACCGCGTTCAAATGGTTCCTCGGCTTCCAAGGCGCCACGGGCGGGCTGAAGCTGGAAGCGCTGCCGGCGAGCGGAGACTACCTCGCGCTGGTCATGCAGTTCATCCTGGCATTCGGCGTCAGCTTCCTGCTGCCGGTGCTGCTGATGCTGCTCAACCGGGCCGGCATCCTGACGCGCACGCAGATCGTCGCATCGCGGCGCTATGCGATCGTGGGCATCTTCATCGCCGCGGCGTTCCTGACGCCCCCCGACGTGGTGTCGCAGCTGATGCTGGCGATCCCGCTGCTCATCCTGTTCGAGGGCACGCTGCTGCTGATGCTCTTCACCGAACGGCGGGACGCGCGTGAGAAGGCGGCGGAGGAACGGGCGGCGGAGACCAGCGAGGCGGTCTAGCGCCTGTCCTGATTAAGCGGCACCGGCTCGGTGCCGATCCCGCTTCAAACGGACAGACTCTAGCGCCCTTCGGTGACCGCGCGCGGTGCGGGTTCCGGCCGGGTCTGTTCCGTCTGACTCTTGTCCTTCGCCACGCCCCGGGCAGCGCTCCAGGCTTGCTGGCCGCTGATCCAAGTTTCCAGGACGCGCGTCTGGCGTAGCGATTCGGGCGTCGCGGTGGCGACGTCGCGGTCGACGAACAGGAAGTCGGCGCGCATGCCCCGCGCCAGGCGGCCAAGGCGATCCTCGGCGAACATCGCGTAGGCCGCGCCGCTGGTGTAGGCGGCCATCGCCTCGGGCAGCGAGATGCGTTCCTGGGGCTGCCATCCGCCGGCGGGCTGGGCGTCGGCGCCCTGGCGGCTGATCGCGACCGCCATGCCCACGAAGGGCGCGGGCGGCTCCACCGGAGTGTCCGAGCCGAACGCCAGCCTCGCGCCGGTCGCCGCGATCGACTTCCACGCGTAGGCGCCGGCGAGGCGTGCGGGGCCGAGCCGGGCTTCGGCCATCGTCCGGTCCGAGGCCTGGTGCTGCGGCTGCATCGAGGCGACGATGCCATGGGTGCCGAAACGCCGGATGTCGCCGGGGTCGACGACTTGCGCGTGCTCGATCCGCCAGCGACGGTCGCCCTTGTAGGTTTGCGAGAGCTCGTCGATGGTGTCGAGCAGGGTCTGGTTGGCCTTGTCGCCGATGGCGTGGACGGCGACCTGGAAGTTGTCGATCGCCGCGCGGCTCATCAGGTTGCCGAGCTGCGTCTCGTTCATGCGGGGCAGGCCGGTGGTCCCCGGCGCATCGGCGTAAGGCGCCTTGAGCCAGGCGCCGCGCGAGCCGAGCGCGCCGTCGAGGTAGAGCTTCAAGCCCTGCATCTTCAGGCGATCGCCGTAGAGCCACTGGGTCGGGCCAGGACCGCCGATCAGCGCCATGTTGTCGATGCCCTTGGCATACGAGACGATGCGGATGCGCAAGTTGCCGGCATCGGCGGCACGCCGGAACGACTGCCAGTCCTCGATGGTCGTGCCCATGTCCGCCACCGCGGTCACGCCCTGGCGCAGGAACTCGAGCTGCGCTTCGCCGAACGCGGTGTCGCGGTCGGACGGGCGCGGCGGCGGCATTTTGCCGCGCACCAGCTCCTGCGCGGCATCGACCAGCACGCCCGCCGGCTTGCGGCCGCCGGCGACACGCTCGATGCGGCCCCCGGCGGGGTCGGCGGTGGCTTCGGTCACGCCGGCCGCAGCGAAGCCGGCGCTGTTCACCCAGGCGGCATGCCCGTCGACACGCTCGAGGAACGCAGGCTTGCCGCCGGTGACCTGGTCGAGCTCGGCCGCGGTCGGCATGCGATCGAGCCCCCAATCGACCTGGTTCCAGCCCGTCCCCTCGATCCAGGCGCGGTCCGGATGCGCCGCGACATAGGCCGAGATGCGGCCCAGCGCCTCGTCGAGCGAACGGGTGCCCGAGAGGTCGAGCGTCATCTTGGCGAACCCGGTCTCCATCACGTGGACGTGCGCGTCGATCATCCCGGGCACGACGAAGCGGCCCTTGCCGTCGACTTTGTAGGAGACCTTCTTGGGGCGCTTGTCCTTGTCCCGATAGAGCGCGGCGATGCGGCCATCGTCGTCGATCAGCAGGCCGGTGAAGCGCTCCAGCCCGCCCTTGCCGTCCGGGGTCACGCCCTGGACATCGTCGACCAGCACGTCGGCGATTGCGGGGGATGTGAGGAGCGGGAGAGTGAGCAGGGGGAGCGCCAACGCCGCGAGCCGTGTCTTGTGCATCTGCCTCACTCTCAAGCCATCCTTCAACGCGTTACTCGCCGCATGGGCGGCGCCCAGCTCCAGGTCCGTCAGATAAGTCAGGGATGGAGCTGGGTTCCCGCCAGCGCGGGAATGACAGACAATTTATCGCGCGCGCCGCGCCCTACTTGCGGCCGCGCAACGGCAGGCGCTTGATGATCGCGCTGGTATCGAGGCGGCCCCCGCCCATCGCCTGCACGTCGTTGTAGAACTGGTTGACGAGCGCGGTCATCGGCAGCGAGACGCCCAGGCCCCGGCCCTCGTCCATGGCGAGGCCCAGGTCCTTCCTCATCCAGTCGATGGCGAAGCCGAAGTCGAACTCGTCCTGGTTCATCGTCTTCCAGCGGTTGTCCATCTGCCAGCTTTGCGCGGCGCCGCCCGAGATCGCCTCGTAGACCCGGTCCATGTCGAGGTGCGAGGCCTGGGCGAAGCGCACCGCCTCGGCGAGGCTGGCGACGATGCCGGCGATGCAGATCTGGTTGGCCATCTTCGCGGTCTGCCCGGCGCCCGCCTTGCCGACGTGGACGATCGCCTTGGTGTAGGCCTCCATGACCGGGCGTGCCGCCTCGATCGCATCCTTGCGGCCGCCGCACATGAGGGTGAGGGTGCCGTTCTCGGCGCCGATCTGCGATCCGGTCATCGGCGCATCGACGCAATGGACCTGCAAGTCGCGCGCCTCGACCGAGATCTGCCGCGCGATCCGCGCCGAGACCGTGGTGTGATCGACGAAGGTGCCGCCCTGGCGCAGCGTCTTGAACACGCCGTTGGGGCCGAGCACCACGTCGGCGAGGTCGTCGTCGTTGCCGACGCAGGTGATCACGACATCGGCATCCTGTGCGGCGTCGGCCGGGCTGGAGGCGACGCGCAGGGCGAGCTCGGGGTTGTCCTGCTGCCAGGCGGCGGCGCGTTCGGGCGAACGGTTGTAGATCGTCAGCGCGTGACCGGCCTGGCCGATGTGCCGCGCGATGGCGCCGCCCATCACGCCAAGGCCGATGAAGGAGACTTTTCTGGCTTCGCTCATGGCCGGCATCTCTACCGCATTCGCCGGGAAAGCAAACCGGTGTGATGTGTCACGCACGCAAGCAGGCCATTTTCATTTACGATGGATTCCGGTAGCGGGCGCGCATGGACCAGTCGCTGGAAAAGATCGCCACGCCGCCCGCAGAGGCCGCGTTCTGTGCCGAGGACGTACGCGCCGCGGCCCGGCGAATTGTCGGCGCGGTCGTCCGCACCCCGACGCTCCACAGCAAGACGCTGAGCCGCATCGTCGGCGCCGAGGTGTGGCTGAAGTTCGAGAACCTGCAGTTCACGGCGGCCTACAAGGAGCGCGGCGCGCTCAACAAGCTGCTGACCCTGCCCGAAGAGGCGAAGACGCGCGGCGTGATCGCGGCGTCGGCCGGCAACCATGCGCAGGGCCTTGCCTACCATGCCGGGCGCCTCGGCATCCCGGTGACGATCGTGATGCCCACGTCCACGCCGATCGTGAAAGTGCAGCAGACGCGCGGGCATGGCGCCGAAGTGGTGCTCGAGGGCGCGAGCTTCGACGAGGCTTATGCCCGGGCGCGTGAGATCGAGCAGGAGCGCGGGCTGATCTTCGTGCACCCGTTCGACGACCGCGAGATCATGGCGGGTCAGGGCACCGTCGGGCTGGAGATGCTGGAGGACGTGCCCGAGCTCGACACGATCATCGTGCCGGTCGGCGGCGGCGGGCTGATCTCGGGCGTCGCGGTCGCGGCCAAGAGCGTGAAGCCGGACATCCGCATCGTCGGCGTGCAGTCGAACCAGTACCCGGCGATGTACCTCCTCAAGCGCAACGAGCCGGTGGCCGGCGGCGGCGACACCATCGCCGAGGGTATCGCGGTGAAGGAGCCCGGGCAGCTCACCCGCGCGGCGATCATCGAACACGTGGACGAGATGCGCATCGTATCCGAGACGCGGATCGAGGAAGCGATCTCGCTGCTGCTCGACATCGAGAAGACCGTGGTCGAGGGCGCGGGCGCGGTCGGGCTCGCGGCGCTGCTGCCGCTCAAGAACGGGGCGTTCCGGCCCGAGTTCGCCGGGCGCAAGATCGGCGTGATCTTGACCGGCGGCAATATCGACCCGCGCTTCCTCGCCAACGTGATCCTGCGCAACCTCGCGCGTTCGGGCCGCATCGGGCGGCTGGCCATCCTGCTGACCGACAGGGTGGGAGAGTTGGCGAAGATCGCGCAGATCTTCACGCGCAACGATGCGAACATCATCGAGGTATCGCACCAGCGCATCTTCGGCGTGCTTTCGGCCAAGGGCAGCGAAGTCGAGATCGAATACGAGATCCGCGACCGCGATGCGCTCGACAATCTCCTGCTCGAGCTCGACGAGGCCGGCTACACTTACGAGGTCATGACGATCTCGGGCCGCCGCCCGGGCAAGTCGCAGCGCAACCGGCACTGAGCCGCCGTCTCGCGGTGCTTCTCCCGTTTAGGGAGAGCGAAGCAGCGGCTCGCCCATGCGGATCGTCATGCCCTCGCGCAAGGCGGCGACGGGCTCGCACGCGGGCGGCGCGAGCAGGACGATGGTCGAGCCGTGCTCGAACCAGCCGATCTCCTCGCCCTTGGCGAAGCGCTCCGAGCAGGGGAGGACCTCGCGCCCGAGGCCGCGCACGTTGCGCGCGGCATCGAGGAAGGGCAGGCGGATGCTGGCGACCAGAACCGCCGCGACCGGCACCAGCGTGATGCGCAAGTCGTCGCGATCGAGCCGGACGGTGATCGGCGCGCGCTCGTTCTTGCAGAACAGCCGCTCGACGCGCTTGAGCGCGATCGGATTGACGTTCCAGGTGTCGCCGCTGATGTAGCGCACTTGCTCGATCGTCAGGTCGTGCGGCGCGTGGAAGCGGTGGTACATGCCCGCCGTCAGCCGCAGCGTGACGAACCAGCCGTCGCGATACCGCGCGGCGTGCTCGGGATCGCCGAGCAAGTCGTCGAGCGCATAGGGGAAGCCCTTGATCTGGTGGACCTGCCCGTCGCGCACGCGGCCGAAGGCGCCGACGATGCCGTCGCACGGGGCGACCAGCGTGGCCGGGTCGCCGTCCACTCTCCTCGCGCCCGGCCGCAAGCCGCGCGTGAACGCCGCGTGGAGGCTGCGGAAGCGGCTATCTGCCGCATCTGTCAGATCAACGTCACAGAAGAAGCGCCATAGCGCGATCGAGGCGGCGCTGACGACCGGGAGCTCGATCTTGCTGAACCAGCCCATGAACCGCGTGAAGGCCGCGCGCGGGATGCGGTTGGTGAGGAGGAAGTTCAGGTCTTCGTGCGCCGCGATCGTCGCGAACGCGGAACGCAGGCTCATGGCCGTGCTCCGATGAGGTGAGGGTGGATCGAGTGCGGAATACCAAGCTCTTGTGGAGCGTAGTGGGTGCGGCGGCGGCGGGACTGGCCGTCCAGAAGGGCAGGGCGCGGCTGCGGCTGTCGCGGGCCAAGCACCCCTCGCTCACCGGGCACGTGCGCATGGGCAAGCGCGTTGCCGGGCTGCTGCCGGGCTATGCCCTGGACCGCGAGGCGTTCTTCCGGGCGGACGAGGCGCCCGCGTCGGTCGCGGCCACGCGCCGCGAAGGGTTCGAGCGCTTGTCGGCGCTTTACGCCGAGCGCTTCGCCAGGACGCGGGCGCTGTCGCGCGAAATGGCGGGGTCGATTCCCGATATCGAGTTCACCAGCACGTACCGCGTCCCCTTCCAGTTCGGCCCGATCGTCAAGGAAGCGCTGGGGGCCGGCAACTTCTACCAGGCCTCGCAAGGCGTCACGCTGACCGATCTTGACGGCAACACCCTCTACGACCTCACCGGCTCGTATGGTGTCAACCTGCTTGGCCTGGACGCCTATCGCGGCATGGTGGCCGAGGGGATCGAGACGGTCCTGCCGCTCGGGCCGACGCTGGCCGGGCTGCACCCGGTGGTCGCCGACAACGTGCGCCGGCTGAAAGCGATCTCGGGGCTCGACGCGGTGTCGTTCCACATGTCCGGCACCGAGGCGGTGATGCAGGCGGTGCGGCTGGCGCGCTATCACACCGGGCGGACGCACCTGGTGCGTTTCGCCGGCGCCTATCACGGCTGGTGGGGCGACGTGCAGCCGGGCGTCGGCAATCCGATCCCGGCCGACCACACCTACACGCTGGCCGACATGAGCGATCGCACCCTCGAAGTGCTGGCGACGCGCAAGAACATCGCCTGCGTGCTGGTCAACCCGCTGCAGGCGATGCACCCCAACGCCGGGGCGCCGGGCGACTCGACGCTGGTGAGCGGGCGCAAGAAGGCCGGCGTCGACCGCGCCGCGTACTCCGCCTGGCTGCGCACGCTGGCGCAGACGTGCCGCAAGGCCGGCATCGTCCTGATCGTCGACGAGGTGTTCACCGGCTTTCGCCTGGCGCGCCATGGCGCGTGCGAATACTTCGGCATCGAGCCCGACATGGTCACGTACGGCAAGACGCTTGGCGGCGGGCTGCCGGTGGGCGTCGTGTGCGGCAAGGCGGCGCTGATGAAGCGTTATCGCGAGGGGCGCCCCGCCGACATCTGCTTCGCACGCGGGACCTTCAACTCGCATCCCTATGTCATGGGGGCGATGGACGCGTTCCTGCGCGACCTGGAGAGCCAGGCGGCGGCTGCCCGCTACGAGGGCGTCGACGAGCGCTGGAACGCCCGCGCGGCCGCTCTCAACGCCCGGCTGGAGGCAGAGGGCGTGCCGGTGCGCATCGCCAATCTCGGCACGATCTGGACGATCTGGCACACGCAGCCTTCGCGCTATCACTGGATGTTGCAGTTCTACTTGCGAGCCGAGGGGCTGGCGCTGAGCTGGGTCGGGTCCGGGCGGCTGATCTTCAGCCTGGCCTTCGACGATGCCGCCTTCGCGCACGTGGCCGACCGGTTCGTGGCGGCGGCAAGCGCGATGCGGGCGGACGGCTGGTGGTGGACGCCCGAAGGTGGACGCGCGAAGCCGGTGGGAGCCAGCCTCGCGCGCGAGATGCTCAGGCACTTGATCGGCTGAGGGGATTACCCCAAGCGCGTCGACTTCGCAGCGATCGCCTGGCGCACCAGCTTGCCCGGCGAGCGGCAGTAGAGGCGGAAGTCGTTGAACGGGTCGGTGATGATCTTGGCCGCCCAGACCAGGCCGGTCTCCACGTCGCGGATGACGAACAGCTGCACCGTGCGGAACAGCAACCCGCCGACGCCGAGCAGCAGCCACATGAGGCCCAGATGCTCGAGGAACTGCATCATGCCCGTGTGCGGCGGGAAGATGCCGAGTAGGGTCGGATCGGCCAGCAACAGCAGCGGGCACAACAACCACAGGCCCATCAGCACGACCTTGCGGACGAGGTTGTAGCCGACCTTCACCTCTTCCTTGTATTCGTGCGTGCAGTCGTTGACGTGATCGTAGCCGCGCGGCTCGAAGAAGAAGTGCCCGGCCTGGCGGCTGGTCATCGCCACCCCCCAGCCGAGCAGCGCCGCCAGCGCCGGATCGCGCCACAACACCGCGTAGGCGACGAGGAACGTCGAGGCGCTGATGAAGTGCAGGCTCTGGTTCACCAGGCTGTGGTGGTAGAAGCGGTGATCGTCCCACCGCTGCTCCGCCAGCTGCTCACGAAAGTGGGCGATCTTGCCGCGCGTGGCGGCCGGACGGTCGAGCATGGTCACGCGTGCGATTTCCTGTAGCGAAGAAGGGAGAAGTGGCCGAGCGGCGGCAGCGGGCGCTCTTCGATAAGGCGCACGTGGCCGTTCTGCGCGGCCCAGGCCTGGTAGCGCTCGCGCGGGAACTCGGTGCGCCATCCCAGGCGGCTGGTGATCGGCATCAGCAGCCGCTCGATCGTGCCGCGAAGGCCCTCGCCGGCGCCGATGCGCGTGGCGATGATGATCTCGCCGCCCGGTCGGACCACGCGCACGAACTCGTCGAGCGCGCGCTCCGGGTTCGGCACGGCGGTGACGACGTATTGCGCCACCACGACATCGAACGCGTTTTCCGGATAGCGCAGTGCCTCGGCATCGCCGACCGCGATCTCCTCGACATTGTCGAGCCGACGCTGGCGCACGCGCTCGCGCGCCTTGTCCAGCATGGCCTCGGAGATGTCGATGCCGGTCAGCTTGCTGGAGCGGCTGTACTGGGGCAGCGAGATGCCGGTGCCCACGCCGACTTCCAGGATCCTGCCGCCGATGCGCTCCGCCGCGATCACCGCCTGCCGGCGGCCGTTCGCGAAGACATTGCCGAAAACCAGATCATACACCGGCGCCCATCTGTCGTAAGCCGCCGCAACGCCCGCTGTCTGCATACCCACCTTACCGTGTGATCCCGCGTGCGACCGCCTTGGGACGGCAATATTGCAGCCATGAGACATTTCGATCGATCGGCGGGGAGGGCGGCGCCCATGCGCCGCCTGCGGACGTGGTGGAAAAGGAAGCGGGCCAGCTTGAAGCCCGGCCGCGTTCGCGACTACCGGCCCGGGATGAGCATCGTCGCCACCATCATGAACTCTGCCACCGGGCAGCCGATCCAGAAGATGACCTTCGAGCGCATGCCCAAGCCCTGGGTGAGCCTGCATCTGGCCAACGGCGAGAAGGTCACGGCCGACCGCGTCGCGGTGGGCAAGCCAGCGCCGGGCAAATTCGTGTCGCCCGTCGAAATCTGGGTCACACCCAAGAGCTAGAGTCTGTCCTGTAAGCGGCACCGGCCCGCCGCTATACGCTGAACGGCATGAAGCGCAGGCTCAAGGTTTTCTTCGACGGTGGCTGCCGCCCCAACCCGGGCCCGATGGAAGCCGCCGTCGTCATTCGCGGCGTGTTGCACGTCTTCGACGACCTGGGGACGGGCTCGAGCACCGAGGCCGAATGGCTTGCGCTCATTCGCGCGATCGAATTGGCGCGCGACCTCGGCTTGGAGGACGTGGAGTTCGTCGGCGACTCGCTCGACGTGATCCGGCAAGCCAACCTCGCCGCGTCCACCGGCCATGCACGTTCGCCTCACGCTGCCGTGCTCCTATGCCATCTCCGGCAATACCGCCCCGGCAGGATCCGCTGGATCAAGCGGGAACAGAACCTCGCCGGCATCGGTCTGGAATCCAGGCGCGCCAAGTTTCGGCCTGGTTCGCCGACAGAGCCAGCTTAGGGTCGACCGAGGCATTCCGTGAGACGGTTCCCGATCGACAGCTCGATGCGGACCGTCGGTGCGAAGCGCACTGCTATATTGCTCATGGCCCTGGGGCACAAATTTCACCGTGGCCCCTTGGGCTGCTATGCCCCCATTTCTCGCCGCCACCGGACTGTCGTGAAACGCCAACGTTGCGGACATTCGCAGGATCGGGTTGAAAGGCTCCATGCTGGACGCGACGACCATCGACGAGGCCGCCTTGCGGCGCGGGTTCAAGCGCAAGGGGAAGTCGAACTGGGTCCGCCACACAGCGGGATTCGTGCAGCTTGTGAACCTGCAAGGGTCGGCGTGGTCAAAGGACCAGAGCTACATCAACTTTGCGCTATGGCCGCTCGCACTCGGGGAACCGGCCACGGTTGCCGAGAGCAAGTTCATGTTCCGCACCCGAGCCGAAGACCTTGGAGCGACTGATCCTGACGGACTGTTCAACGCGGCAGATCGGCTGCAAACGCTTGAAGATTTGCGGGCCGCGCTAACTGCTGGCACCGCCTCGGGCCTCGTCAGCGTGGAGTTGCGACGCCTGCTGGACGATTAGGCTACGTCCGCTTTCCACGACATTACCGCCCTTAGGTCTGCCCCGTAACCCTGCCGATAACGGACTGTCGTTCAGCCTTGGATTTGTCCACGCCGTTTAGGATCGGTTCGGGCAGTGCGACTGCGGCAAACCTGAATTGCGAAATTTGGCTGAACTTCCCAGTGGTTCAGCCCGCTCGATCTGCTGTAATGGTCCATAGGTTCTGTTTCAGGGGAAGCCCGATCTCTGCTGGCCCTTCGCCGAAAAGGCACGTCCCTCGAACCTGCGCTCCCGATTGGACGCGGGCGGTGAGGCGATCACGCCTGTCACGATCGGGATGGCCGTTGCTCGTCGCCATCCTGATAGCCGCAGCGACGCGGCTGATCACGGCTGACTACTCGTTGTGGTTCGACGATCTGGCATCGCTGTTCTACGCTTCTCAGCCCTTCGGGCGATTGTGGAGCCCGTGGATGGTGCGGGAGACCACGCCACCGCTGTTCTACTCCATCCTTCATGGCTGGATCGCCGCATTCGGGTGGGCCCCGGTCACAGTGCGGCTTCCTTCGATCATCGCAAGCCTTGCTGCCATCGCGATCGTGTTCGCCGGTGTGCGACGTCAGTTCGGCACCAAGGCGGCCGCCTTCGCCGCCGTCTTGCTCGCCCTTTCCCCACAGCAACTGCTCTTTGCCCATCAGGTGCGCGCCTACATCCTTCTGTTCGCGGCAGTGGCCATCTCGTACTACGGCATCCTGGCCGTCGCGCGGGAGGAACGCCGCTCGCTCAAGGCTTGGGGCTACTACGTGTCGGGAGCGATCGCGGCCGTCTACCTGCACACCACCGCCTGCCTCTGGCCGCTCTCGGCCTCGCTGGCGCTGATCCTGACCGACCGCAGGTTCCTGCCGCTCAAGGGTGCGCGCTGGATCGAGCTTGCCTTGGCGAATGCAGCCATTCTCGTGGCTGGCGGCTGGTGGCTCACCATCGTCGTGATGCAGACCCGTATCCTGGCCGGCAACATCGGTTGGATCGCACCGCCAGCCTTCTCGCAGTTGCCAGCCTTCCTGCTGCGCGCGACGCTGCTGGAGTGGGAGCCCGCCGGCTTTCGCCTGATCGCGCCGCTGATCCTGGTGGCGCTTTGCGTCCACGCCGTCGTCGCTGGCTGGGAAGATCGGCGGGTGCGCTTCACTTTGGCCTGCTACGTCATCGCAACGGCGCTGTTCTTCGCGGTGAGCCTCAGGCAGCCGATCATGCTCGACCGGACCGTCATCTGGCTGACGCTATTCCCACTGACCCTCGCAGCTGCGAGCCTGCGGACGACCAAGCATGCGGTTTTCAGCACCGTGGCTCTGGTCGTCGCTGCTCTCCTGCTCGCCTGGGGCACCGGGCAGACGATCCCCAAACTCCAGAAGGAGGACTGGCGACGGCCCGTGCGGATCGCCTCAAGCAAGGCGAACGCCATCGTCCTGGTCGATGGGGAGGCGATGGTCGCCGCCATGACGATGGCGTGTCGATCGGAGCTGGGCACCGCCTCCTGCCCGTTTCGCATCGCCGCGACGATGATCCCGGGCAAGATGATGGACCGATGGGCGGACTGCTACGGGTCCGATCCTCGGTTGCGCCTCGAGGATGCGGCATCGGTGGCGAGCTCGAGCCTCTATACATATAGTCGCTGGGCGCACGATCCGCTGGACGAGTTACACCAGCGCGGTGCGTGGGGGGCCTTCGTGAACAATCCCCAGTCCTTCGTCGGTCCGATTCCCGGCAGTTCCCTTACCGCACTGGCCACGCGCTTCCCGATGGAGGGAGGGTTGATCTGGCTCCATCCCGCGGGTCGCAGGCGCGAAGCGGAAGCGGCGCAACGCGCAAGGGCCGAAACCTGCAGCGTCCTCGCTCGCGACTGGCCGGCTGCATCCAGCGGCTAGCCAGGGGGCTCATCCCTTCGCGATTCCGCGAGGCGCCTCAAACCTGGCACCCATTGAAAAAAGGCGGCGCCGATCGGCGCCGCCTTGCTTGTCAGACTCGCCCGTTCGGATCAGTCGCCACCGAACCGGTAGGTCGCACGCACGCCGTACATGCGCGGCGGGCCGGCGGTCCAGGTCTGGTAGCCGGGGAAAGCGCCGGTGGCGTTCGGGTTGAGGTAGTACACCTTGTTGGCCAGGTTCTGGCCGAATACCTGAACGGTGAGGCCCGATCCGGCAACGTGAGCCAGTTCGACGCTTGCATTCAGCAGGTCGTACCCGGTGTTCTGCGCGAACTCGATACGGAAGCTGGAGATGTGGTACCAGTTGACGTTGAAGTTCAGGTCGCCACCGAACACGTTCTGCACCGAATAGTCCGCAGCCAGCGAGGCGCTGGCGGACGGAGCGTAGTTGAAGCGCGTGTTGGTCGTGTCGACCGCGCCGATGCCGATCGGAGCGTAGCGGATCTTGCCGTAGAAGTAACTGCCGGCATAGCTCAGCCGCAGGTTCTCGAATGGCATGATGAAGCCGTCGATTTCGACGCCGCGTGTCACTGCCGAGCCCACATTCAGGTTGAGGGAGGTGAAGGTCGGGTCGTTGAGCGGGTTGTTGTCGCCGTCGATGTTGGCCGGAATGCCGCTCGCGCTGAGTTGCAGGTCCTTGTACTTCGACGTGTAGGCCGAGATATTCGTCCGCGCCCGGGCACCGGCAATGTTGTAGTCTGCCTTGATGCCGACCTCGAAGTCCGTGACCGTCTGCGGCGCGAACGTCTGGTACGGCTTGAGCAAGGTGCCGAGCACCGGGGTATTCGCACCGCCCGCACGATAACCGGTACGCGCGACGCCATAGAGGAACAGATTCGAGGTTGCCTGATAGTCGAGGCCGGCCGACCAGGTGAACTTCTTGAACTTCGATTCCGGTGTCGAGGCAGTGCTCGAGGCGACGCAGTCGTTGAAGCTGCCGTATGGCGCGGCCGTACCAACGCGACCATCGGCGCAAGTACTTGACTCGTCCCAGGTGTAACGACCCGAGAGGTTCAGCTTGAGCCCGGGCAGGACCGAATCCAGCTTCTGGCCGATGCTGAGGAATACGGCCTTGGTCGAATTGTTGTCCTGCTGGTCCATCATCACGCCGGCGGCACGAATCTGGTCGATCGGCAGATTCTTCAGCGTCGTGAACGCCAGTCCCAGCGCGTTTATGCCTTTCGGCTTGTTGCGCAGGTAGAACCCGCCCAGCAGGATCGACATCGTATCGTGGAGCGCGCTTGTGCTGACCTGCAGTTCATCGCTGATCTGGTCATCGGAATGGGCGCACAGATAGCAGCCGGTGAAGTTATACTCCGAGGCTGTGGTATTGGAGACGTTTACGATCCGCGACTTGCGATATCCGAAGATGTTCTTGACGTTGATGTTGCCGAGGCTGAGTTCCGTCGTGTTGGTCAGGCCTTGGATCCGCGCATGGGAGCTCTGCACCAAGTCACTGAAGTAGACGTAGGGACCGGCGGCCTTCTGAGCGTCGAGAATGCCCTTGATGATGGGCTTGTAGTACGGGATGAAGTCCGGCGGGAACGGCAGAGTATCGAGCGTCGTGCCGTTCGCCAGCTCGGTCGGCGTCTGCACGTCGGCCGTGTGGCTCCAGAAGTAGTCGTACACCGTCGTGTTCTTGACGCCATCGATCGGTTCGATCAGCAGCGACGCGCGAAACGCGCGGCTGTTCAGGCCCTGGCCGTCCGGCTGGCCGAGAACGCCGGCACGGATATAGCCGTCGCGCTTGCGGTATTGCCCGGCGACGCGGAGCGCCACCTTGTCCTGTACGATCGGCACGTTGACCGCGCCTTCCAGTTCGTGCCAGCTGTAGTCGCCCAGCGTCGCCGAGGCATAGCCACCAAACTCATGCTTGGGCGCCTGACTGTAGACCAGAACCGCGCCGCCAGTCGTGTTGCGGCCGAAGAGCGTACCCTGCGGACCTTTGAGGATCTGGACGTTCGCAACGTCGTACGTCGGGATGACCGCACCCCAGTTCGGCAGCGCCACTTCGTTGACGTACGACTGCACCGATGGCGAGATCGTGCCGATCACGGCGCGACCCTGGCCGCGGATGGTGAAGGTGGTGTTCAGCTCGGAACCCGAACCGTTGAAGACCACGCCGGGCACCAGACGCTGCAAGTCCTTGGTGTCGTGGATGTTCTGCTTCACGATCGTTTCGGCGTTGAAGGCTTGCACCGACACCGGGACGGTCTGGATGCTTTCTTCCTTGCGACGGGCCGTGACGACGATGTCCTCGGACACCAGGCCCGAAGTCGACGCCTGCGGCTGATCGGCTTCGCCTGCATCGGCAAAGGCGGGCGCGGTCACCGCGAACGCCAGCGTCGAGGCAGCCAACATCATTGGATACTTGCTTAATTTCATTTTCCCACTCCCCGTAAAATGCCAGTCGCGCGGCATTTGAACATGTAAATGGGACGGACAGCCCATATTACATGCTCCAGACGCGCACCTGCTTTTCTTTGTCGTCTCTTATGGTTTAGAAAATCGGCGATGCGTGAGCATCCCGGCGCTCCTCTCCTTCGATCGAGCAACTTTTGCTTTTGTGCTCTTATATGCGGCGACAATAGCAATCTTGCAGCCTGCAGGAAAGGCGCCTGGCGCCAGAACGGCGACAAAAAATCAAATGTGTTATTTTGCTCGCACCTGACTGTAGATGCGGGGGTGTCCTGCCGGAAAAGTCCGCCTTCGGCCGGCGCCGGACGCGGCGCCACTTCTCGGACACCGGCAAGGTCCGATCGTACTGGAAGGCTGCGTGCCGACGATGGAATCGCCTGCCGGTGTCACGAGCAAGGCACCGCCATAGTTCGCGAGTCAGTTCGAAGTGGGTGCGCAAGACTTGCGTCCCGCGCGGCCAGGACCGCAGCCTGCATCAGATCCGGAAAATGGCGAGCGAAAGGACGTTCGGGCTCCAACTGCCTACCGGTCCAATCGCCCAGCCTGATAATTCCTGTCGTCAACGCCGAAACGTGAACGAGAATGCCACCGATCGGGCGCGCTGGAGTACGGCGTAGGACAAGCCCGGCGAGGTACCGACCGCCGATGCGGCGCTGGACTTGACCTTCTCGTTGGACAGGTTCTTGCCGATGACCGCGAATTCCCAGTTCTTGTTCTCCGGGCCGAACGCCACGCGCATGTCGGCGAGCGCGTAGGTTTCCTGGCGCACCAGCGGATCGTTGGTGGGAGCCAGGAAGTACCCGGTCGACACGAAGAGGTTCGGCTCGAAGCTCAACTGGAAGCGGTCGCTGACCGGGCGAGTGAGGGTGAAGCCGAAATTGCCGGAGAACTTGGGCGCGAAGGGCGTGGGCTGACCGGAAAGATCCTGCGTGCAGGCAGATCCACGCGCGACGATCTGGGCCTGGGTGCAGGCAGCGTTGGTGTAGTCCTTGAACTTGGAGATAATGTAGCTGCCCGACACGTTTATCGTCATGAAATCGGCCGCGCGGAAGTTGCCGGTGAACTCGATGCCCTTGGACACCGACGAAGCGGCGTTGCCGACCGTGGTGATCAGCGCGCCGGTCGGCCCGATCAGCGAGATCGCCTGCTGCAGGTTCTTGAAGTCGGAATAGAAGCCGTCGAGCGTGAAGAACAGGCGCCGGTCGAGGATCGAACCCTTGATGCCGAACTCGTAGGCGTCGACATTCTCGGAGTCGAACTGTGCGGGCTGGTTGGAATCGCTGTAGCCACCCGCCTTGAAGCCCTTGGTATAGGCGCCGTAGAGCGACACCGTCGGGGTGACCCTGTAAGTCGCGGTCAGGGCCGGCATCAGCTTGTTGTAGGTCGTGTCCGGATCGGCGAAGCCGGCATTGCTCAGGGCGCCGAAGGTGAAGAGCTTCGCCTGGGTCGCCGCGTCGACCTGGGTGAACCCGTCGGGGCTCGCGATCGGCGAACCGATGCCGGCGCGTGTCCTGCGGCTCGCTTCCTTCTTGACGCTGGTGTAGCGCAGGCCGCCGGCAAGCTTGAACCCATCGAACAACTCGGCGGTCACTTGTCCGAAGACCGAGCGCGTCTGATCGGTCTGCCAGAGGGTACGATTGGTGCCGATGGGCGTCGTTGCCGAGGTCACCGGAGCGCCCGCCGCACCGGCTGCCGCCGAGTTGAACAGCGAGGCATAGCTGTCGCTGAACAGCTTGCCGTGGGAGTAATAGGCGCCCGCTACGAATTGGATCGGCCCATCCAGTTGCGATTCGACGCGTAGTTCCTGGGTGAAGAGCTTGTAGGACTCCATCTGGCGGAACGGCTGGTAGAAATAGCCCGCGACGCCGGTCACCGGCAGGGGACTTGCCTGGATGAAGGTGTCGGTATCGGACTTGCTATAGCTCGTCAGCGAGATCAGCGACACAGGTCCGAGGTCGAGCTTGTTGTTCCAGGCACCCTCGTAGAATTTGAGCGTAAAGCTCGACGGCCCGACGTCGGCATCGAAGTCGAGCTTGTTGTCGATGTTGGGACCGCGCAGCGTCCGATAAGCGGCACAAGGTCCGCGCGCGGCCGGGTAGCCTGGAGGTGGCGGACAGCCCTCGATCTCCGCATTGAAGGTGCTGCGATCGCGGTTGCGGGCATAGTCGAACCGCAGGTCCGACGTGAAGTTGGCGCTCGGCTCCCAGCGCACCGAGGCACGCCCGACGAAATCGCGCATATGCGGCCCGTCGCTGTCGAGATAACGGTTGTAGATATAGCCGTTCATGCCGGAGAACTGGCCCGCCACGCGCGCCGAGAGCGTGTCGCTGATCGGACCGGTGACGCCGGCCTCTGCAATATACTGGCCGTCCGAGGGCGAGTAGAGCAAGTGGCCGTTGTAGCCGAAGCTCTGCGACGGCTTCTTGCTCGTGATGTTGATGGCGCCGGCGATCGTATTGTTGCCGAAGAAGGTGGTCTGCGGGCCGTTCAGCACTTCGACCCGCTCGACGTCGAACAGGCCGGCCTGGATGGTGCGTGATCGCGGGCGATAGACGCCGTCGACAAACACCCCGACCGACTGTTCGAACCCGGCATTGAGCCCCGAGCCGACGCCACGGATGCGAATGTTGTTCGACTGGACGCCGGTGCCGATCTGGACCGATGGCAGCCGCGTCGAAAGCGCCGCAAGATCGGTGAAGCCGGCCTTCTGGATGGTCTCGCCGCTGGTCACCGCGACCGATACCGGCACGTCCTGAAGCCGCTGCTCGCGCCGCTGCGCGGTGACCACGATGTCGCCGACCCCGGTTGCCTCGGCGGGCGCCGCAGCCTCGGGAAGTGCTTGCGCATCGGTCGGCGCCGTGCCCGGCTGCTCGGCTTCTGGAGCCGCCGTCTGCGCAAGGACGGCGGGTGCCCACAGCATGGCGACCGACGCACAGAGCATGAGCTTGATCTGAGACTGTTCCATTTTTCTCCCCTCCCGGAGTATTTTGATTGCAGTGCCGCCGGATATCTCCGGTCGTATTTTGGTGGATGGACCCGAGGCTCGAGGTTTGCGGATTAGGGCGACAGCTCCTCCAGCGTTTTGCCGGCGGTCTCCGGCGCCCAGCGCCAGCAGATGATGCCGGTCAGTGCGGCGACGACGGCGAAGGCCAGAAACACCGGCACGATCGATCCGCCGCTCGCGATAAGGCCGATGGCCCACGGTCCGGCGACCGATCCGGCGCGCAGCCACGCCGAGCCGAGCCCGGCTCCCAGCGAGCGCAGGCGCGTCGGGTAGAGCTCTCCCGAATAGAGATAGAGCGAGTAGGTGATCGTTTGGAGCGCGGAATAGGCGATGGTGGCGAGCGCGAAGACCATGAGCGCGCTAGTGGCGCCCAGCACGTAAAGTGCGGCAAGCGGCACCGCGGCCACCAGGAAGGCACCCGTGTACCAGCGGCGGCGACCGACCTTGTCGATGGTAAGCGCGCAGATGAAGGACGCGACGAGCGCGACCCCCGTCATCGCGAAGCCATAGCCGATGGCCTGGTCGATGGGCAGGCCGAACACGGTCTTGTAAAGGGTCGGCAGCCAGGTCACGAGACCGTTGTTGATGAGATAGGCGCCGAACCAGAGCGCCCACAGCAGCAGGGTGCGCGGGCCATAGAAGGGGCCCAGCAACTCCGACCAGGAGCCGGTCTTCTTCTCCGCCACGGGTGCGGCAGCGGCGAGCGCGGGCGCGGCGACGGGTTCGGCAAGGACCGCGCCATGCTTGGTCGCGCTTGCCTCGAGGCGGGCGATGACCTTGTCGGCGGCAGCGTAGCGGCCCTTTGCGATCAGCCAGCGCGGGCTTTCCGACAGGAAGAAGCGCAAGGGGATGACCAGCAGGACCGGCACCAGCCCGACGATGAACATCGCCTGCCAGCCGAGGCGCGGCACGAGCGTGTAGCCGATGGCGCCAGCAGCCACGAGGCCCACGAGAAAGAGCAGTTCGTAGAGGAGGAAGAAGCGGCCTCGCTTCCGCGCTCCGGAGAGTTCGTTGATGTACGCGCTCGCGACGGGCACTTCACCACCCGTGCCGACACCCTGCAGGAAGCGGAACAGCATCAGCGAGCTCGCGCTCCAGCTGAAGATGCAGGCGGCGCTCATCGCGGCGAAGATGGCGATCGCGATCGCGAGGACCGGCAAGCGACCTATCCGCTCGGCAAGCCAACCGAAGAAGATCGCGCCGAGGAGTTGTCCGACATAACCGGATGAAATGATCGCGGCGGTCGCCGACGGGGAGAGGTTCCACTGATGAGCGAGGATCGGCATGGCATAGGCGATCGCCAGCGTCGTGTAGCCGTCGAAGAAAGTCGCCATGCCAACGCAGCCGCGGGCCCAGAGCACCGGGCGGGTGAACGGCAGGCGCTCCAGCCTGGCGATCAGGTGGGCACTGTCGCCGGTCCCGAACGTCGGGGAGGAAAAAGCGCCATTATTCGAAGCGGCCATGCCATGCATCCAGATTTCTCCCGTCCCGCGCCCTTTCGAGGCATAAGCCCCGGGCGTCTGTGTATCGAGGGATGGCCGCCACCGTCAGAAGCCTGAGGCGTCGGCCGTAAAGGTAAGAGGGGCAGCGCCTGACGCTGCCCCATGCATGCTCAGACGATACCGGCTTCTTTCATCGCCGCCTCGATCTCGGCTTCCGCCTGCGGTGAAAGATCGATCAGCGGCGAACGGACGGTGGCGTTCTCCAGAACGCCGCGGGCGCGCAGCGCGATCTTGAGGGCGACCGTGCCCTCCATGTGGCTGCCGCGGTGATAGACGTTCTTCGTCACCGGCAGCAGTTGATCATGGATGGCGCGCGCCTTCGCGTAATCCTTGGCCTTGCCCGCCTCGATCAACTGGAACAGCAATTCGGGGGCAATGTTGCCGTAGCCGACCAGCGCGCCGTCCACGTCGAACATGGTGTGGAGCAGGTACTCGTCGTGGCAGGTCAGCACCTGCAGTTCCGGGAACTCCTTGCGCAGCACGGGGATCTCGGTGTCCCAACGCTTCATGTTGCGCACGCCGTTCTTGGTGGCGACGACGCCGGGCTGCGCCGCGATCTCGAGCTGGGTCTGCAGGTTGTAGGTCGCCTTGGTGACGTCGGGATACTGGAACAGGATGCACTGCAGCCCCGAGGCCTCGTAGATCGCCTTGTAGCGGTCCTGCGGGGCACCGTCCTGGTAGCCGAAGCGCAGCCAGCCGTGCGAGGGATAGACAAGGGCGCCGATCGCGCCGGCATCGGCCGCACGCTTGGCCTCTTGCGACGCGACCTCGGTGCCTTCACCCGTGATACCGGCGATGATCGGAACCTGGCCGTCGACCGCCTCGACGAGGCATTCGATCAGTTGGACCTGCTCCTCGCGGGTGAGGAACGTGCCTTCGCCCGCGTGACCCAGGATCACGAGGCTCTTCACGCCTTCCTTGGCGATCAGCCACTTGGCAAGGCGGGCGTTGGCATCCCAGTCGACCTCTCCGTTGGTCTTGAACGCAGTGACAGGCGCGGGGTTGAGGCCGCGCAGGTCCATGACCTTGTCCGGCGCAGGGCGGCTCTGGGGAAGGGGATCGTGAAGGCTCATGGTGTCTCTCCTGGCATTGCTGAACATTATCGGTCTGGAACGTTAGCGGGAACGTTCCCAGTATCCTTCCAGTTCTCCTCTGGAGTCAACACTCAATTTTGTGCATGGTCTTTTTGAGCGCCCCGGCAGCCAAGCGCGCGGGGTGAGAGTTTCAATCGACAGGGGTGCGATGAAAAGAAGCCGCGACACACAGCAGGGGCGAGTGACGCTTCACGGCGTCGCCGCCGCTGCCGGCGTTTCGAAGTCGACCGTGTCGCGCATCCTCGATGAGCGCTTGCCGCCATCGGACAATGAGACCGCGCGCCGCGTGCGGCAGGTCGCGGCCGAGCTGGGCTATGTCCGCGACATCTCCGCTGCCAGCCTGCGGCGCGGCAAGACCATGGCGGTCGGAGTGATCGTGCCGCGCCTGACCGACACGGTCATGGCGATGCTATACGAAGCGATCGCCCGGGCGTGCGCGCGAACGGGGCGGATCGCTCTCGTCGCAACCACCGACGACAAGCCCGGGGCCGACGCGCATGCCGCCGAATCGCTCCTCCAACGCGGCGTGGACGGCCTGATCCTCGCCACCGCGCGCGATGGCGACCAGCTGGCCGCGAGGCTGGCCGAACGCGGCATTCCCTGCGTTCTGGCGCTACGCACCGATGGCGTCAGCTTGTCCTCCATCGGCGACGATAGACTAGGGGGGTATCTTGCCACTCGGCATCTGCTGGACCTGGGTCACCGCCGGATCGGCATCATCGCCGGCCCGTCTTATGCCTCGAGCAGCCGGGATCGGCTCGCCGGCTATCGTCAGGCGCTTGCCGAAGCCGGCGTCGATTTCGACGAGCGCTATGCCATCGAGTCCGCGTTCAGCATCGAAGCGGGCGCCGAGGCGGCCGAGAAGCTGCTGCGCCTTTCCGACCGGCCGACCGCCATCTTCGCCGTCAACGACAACACGGCGATCGGCGCTCTCTCCACTTTGACGCGCGAAGGCGTGGCCGTGCCGCAGGACATGTCGCTCGTCGGCTACAACGACATTCCGATCGTCAGCCACTTGCCGACCCCGCTCACCACCTTGCGCGTGCCGTTCGATCAGATCGCCGTCGAGGCGATCAATCTTCTCGAGGATGGAGCGCTGCACGGCGAGGACCATATCCGGAAGACCGCGCCGACGCTGATCCCGCGCAAATCGACCGCGGCATTGCGGCGGACACCAAGCTGATCGGAGCGTTTCCTTAACAGTTCGGCAGAGCTTGCACGCTAGGCTGAGGGCATGCGCCTGTCGACGATCACCAACTGGGCCTACGGAGCGACGGTCGGCCTGACCCTGGTGTCCGGCACGACGATGCTGCTGGCGTCGAGCGCGCAGGAGCGCGAACGCGACGCCGTTGCCCGGCGCTATGCGCTGGATCAGGCGACCGAGCGCCTCGACATCGAAGTGCTGACCCTCTCGGACAGAGCTCGCCAATATCTCGACACGGGCGATGCGACGTACGCGTTGCAATATCGACGGGAGCTGGCGGCGCTCGGCGTGATCGAGACCAGAGTGCGCGCCCTGCGCGATGCCGGCGCGATGCCGCATGAACTGCTGCTACTGCGCGATTCCATCGCCATCGCAAACGAGCTGCGTGACGAGCAGGAGGTGGCTCTCGCGCTACACGCAAGGGGCCGGGAAGCCCAAGCGCGCGCAATCCTGTTCGGCGAGGCTTACGAACGCGACGTTCAGCGTGCCTCTGACCTCGTCGAACGCTTTCAGGAGCAACTCGACCAGCGCACCCAGGCGGAAGTGGCGGACGCGACCGCCCTTGCCAAATTGTGGCGCCGGATATCGGAAAGTGTGCTCGCGGTAACCGGCCTGCTGTTCCTTTGCGTGCTCTACTTCGTGTTCAAGCGGCGGGTACTGAGGCCGGTCGTCCGGCTCAGCGACGTGGTCAACCGGCTCGCGGCGCAGGATTTCGCGGTCGAGCCACCGACCTTCGGCGATATCGATGAGATCGGCGACATGGCGCAAGCCATCCGGGTGTTCCGCGAGAACGGCCTCGAACGCCAGAGACTGGAAGCCGAGCGTGATGCTGACCGGGCGGTGCGCGAAGTTCTCTCTCGCATGACGCAGCGGATGCAGGGCTGCGATACGCTTGCCGATCTGCGCGAGGTGGTGAGGCGCTTCGTCCCCGAGATCGCACCGGAACTGGCCGGCCGGCTCTATCTCGTCGACCAGACCCGAAACGCCATCGTGGAAGCCTGCAACTGGCTGGAACCCCAGTATTCCGAGGCCGAGTTCTCGACGCTGTCGTGCTGGGCGCTGCGCCGCGGCTTGCCGCATCGTCCCCGCGGTGCCCAGATCGATATCCCCTGCGAGCACGTGAACGATAGCGAGCATCCAGGACCGGTCCCCGACACCCTTTGCCTTCCTCTCACGGCGCACCGCGCGACGCTTGGCCTGCTCTACTTCGAGCCGAAATCGCAAGGCGATCACGCGACGCCCGACATCTACCTCGCGATGCTGGCCGAGAACGTGAGCCTTGCCCTCGCCAACCTGCGGCTGCGCGACACCTTGCGCGACATGGCCATGGCCGACCCGCTGACCGGCCTTGCCAACCGCCGTCAGCTAGAGGCGCTGCTGGCCGTTCAGGTGGCGGACGCCAAGCGCTCGGGCGCGCCGCTCAGTTGCCTGATGCTCGATATCGATCACTTCAAGCGCTTCAACGACGCCTTCGGCCACGAGGCCGGCGATATCGTGCTGCGCGAGGTGAGCGCCGTGCTCATGCATGCGACGCGCGAGGAGGGGATGGCCTTTCGCTACGGCGGTGAGGAGTTGTTGCTGCTCCTGCCGGGCCTCGCGGCGGAGCAAGCCGTGGAACGCGCCGAGGATATTCGCGCCCGCATCGCCGCGCTGGAGATCAGCCACCGCAACGAGGAGCTCGGCCCCGTCACGGTGTCGATCGGCGTTGCGACCGCGCCCAGTCACAGCGCCTTCGATCGCCTGGTCCAGGCGGCAGACGCCGGCGTGTACCGTGCCAAAGCGCTCGGCCGCGACCGCATCGTTCTATCGAAGGCACGCCGCAACCGCGAAGCCGCGTGAACCGCTGAACTCCGAAAGCGCTGCCGACGAAAGGTGAGGGCGCGCCCTTGCCAAGGCTCGGCGGCAAACCAGGGTCCCCGGCCTAAAATCCGATCGGCTGAGGCGAGCCATGCTTTGCGGCCAATTCGGCTTTCAACCGCGTAACGATCTCGTGTCCATCGCGCGCAGGATCACGGCGCAACTGCCGCGCGACGACGGCAAGATCGCCGGGCGTGATGCCCTGCAACGACGCCAGTGATGCGGGAGGCCCCATTCCGAAGAAGCGGACGAAAGCCTGCTCCACCTTGGTCCCCGAGAGCGCCCGCAGCTCTAGTTTGAAGACGAAGCGCCGCAGCGTCGCCGGGTCCAGCCGCTGGGCATGGTTGGTCGCGGCAACCACCGGCAGCGGGTGACGGTCGAGCCAGGTCAGCAGTTCGTTGACCTGGCTGGTTCTCGCGGTCGGCTTCCTTCTGGATGCAAATAGGCGTCGAACCGGGCCCCTGATCGGCGTCCAAGAGGGGCCCCTTTTCGTGATCTTGGGCTGTTGTCACGGTAGTCCATAGGAGGGACCTGCGGCCGTCGCCGCGCGCCACCACGAGCGCTGGCGGTGACGGCCGTGGGAGGTTCCTGTGGACCCATCGGGTCAACAGCCGGGAGGGCGGCGGCGGGAGGGCTCCAGCTGCGGTGCTTGAGGCGCCAGCTGTCATTGCCGGTCTCGACGATGTCGCAATGGTGAGTGAGCCGGTCGAGCATGGCCGTTGTCATCTTGGGATCGCCGAACACGGACGGCCACTCGCCGAACGCCAGGTTGGTGGTGCTGATGACCGAGGTACGCTCGTAAAGCTTGCTGACGAGGTGGAACAGCAGCTGGCCACCGGAGCGGGCGAACGGCAGATAGCCGAGCTCATCGAGGACGATGAGATCAAGCCGGGAGAGTTGGGCAGCCAGGGCCCTTGCCTTGTCATCCGGGCCTCTTCCTCAAGCCGGTTCACACTGGGAGGGGCGTGCTGCGTCGGCGGATGCGGCGAGACGGTGATCACATTCGCGGGCAACTGCCTGACTGCATTGTCGCTATGGAGGCATGCTGCGGGGCGCACCACATGGGCCGCATCGCTGTTATCCTTCCACCGTGATCAATGCATCGATTAAAATCGCCCGTCGTTGTCCCGGAAGAAGGTTTGTTAGATGGCTGCCTTCGCCGAGAGCAGTCGCTTCCGGACGCGGTACAACGACTGAGTTTACTGCCTGCTGCCCGGAGACCGTGAACCGAAGCTGCGCTTCACGGCTGCCGGATCAAACGGTGTCTTCTGGCGAGACCGGGCCTTGAGGGCGTCGCTAATCTTCCAGCGTTTTCCCCCGCTCTTTGATAGCTCCCTCATCCGCGCACGATGCAGCGAAACCCTATGTGGCTTGTCGAGGAGTCGATAGCCTGGGGATGGCGAGCCGCCGGACGATAGCGTTGGCAGTAGTTTTCCGCGCAGAGATGCGATCCGCCCTTGATGACTTTGCGGGGGATCTTCGTATCGGATTCGGGGGCAAAACTGTCGTGTTTGCGCCCGCCACGGGGGTTGCTTGCCACACAGCAACTGCGTGGCGCGGCCCCTTCACCATACCAGTCCGATGTCCATTCCCAGACATTCCCGATCATGTCGAACAGGCCGAAATCATTGGCCGGAAAGAACCCGACTGGCGATGTTCTGTCCCACTCGTTCGCGTTCAACCTGGAAATCGGAAAACGGCCGCGCCAGTAGTTGGCCATCACTGCGCCACCCGGAGCCAGTTCATCGCCCCACGCATATTCCGACGCAGGCCTGCCGCCACGCGCCGCATATTCCCATTCCGCTTCGGTGGGCAGCGACTTGCCGGCCCAGCGGGCATAAGCTTCCGCATCCCGCAATGCGATATGTACCACGGGATGATCGCCCAGACCGTCGAGATTGCTGCCCGCCCCGCGCGGGTGTCTCCAACTCGCACCGACGGCAAAGTGCCACCACGCACCATAATCGTCCAGGGTGACGAGGCCCGTGGGACTTTCAAACACCAGCGATCCCGCTTCAGTCGTCGCCAGATCGAGGCCCTGATAATCGTCAACGGAGATCGGGTCTTCCGCCACGGTGCGATAGCCGGTTGCTGACACGAACCGATCGAATTGCGCATTGGTGACGGGGGTGGGATCGATCCAGAAGCCATCGACCACCACCTTTCTCACGGGGCGCTCTTCGGGGTAGAAGTTCTCCGACCCCATGGCGAACAGTCCGCCTTCAAGCCGAACCATGCCGGCCGTGACCGCTTCGCGCCGGACGAGCTTTTCCGAAGCCGGCGTGCGACGCGAAGCGCCCCTTTTCATGGGCGGCTGGTCTGCGTGACCGGCACTGGCAGCGGAAAGAAGGGCCGGCCCTGGCGCCGGGCTTCTTCCTTTGCGGGTGTGTCCGGGAGCGCATCGTCGAGGCGGTCGGGCCGGTTGGGCTCCACCAGCCACGCGTCCGGATATTGCGCTGCGCCCGTGCCCTGGCGATCGCGGCGGACGATGCCCTTGGCAGTACGCTCGGTGTAGGGGATGACGTGCTTGCCCTCGGAATTGGCGAGCTGCGCGTACAGTGCCTTGCGCAAGGTCGCCTTCTTCTCGAAATAGGCGGGATCGTCGATCAGATTGTGCATCTCGTCGGGATCCTTCGAAAGATCGTACAGTTCTTCCGTATCATAAATGCCGTAATACTGGATATATTTCACCCGGTCGCGTTCGATGGCGAACGTGCCCGGCGTCATCGGGAAGGTCCATTCCCAATAATATTCATAGACGAAGTCGCCCGGTTTCCAGTCCTTTTGCGGCAGCGCGCCGGTCGCGAGCGGCAGCGCGCTAGCCCCCTCGAACTGGGCCGGCTTGGGCACTCCGGCGACATCAAGGAAAGTCGGCGCAAAGTCGAGGTTGCGGATGCGCCCTTCATTGACCTTGCCTGCCGGAACCTGTCCCGGCGAATAGATCAGCAGGGGCACGCGGACGGATGGCTCATAGGCATTGCGCTTGTCGATCAGGCCATGCTCGCCGATCAGGAAGCCGTTGTCGGAAGTGAATACGATCATCGTGTTCTTCTCAAGACCGTTCTTCTTGAGATAGATCATCAATCGCCCGATGCTGTCGTCCACAGCGGATAGAGTGGCATAATAGTTCTTGAGATAATCCGACATCTTCTGGTCACTATTGTAGAAGAAATCGATTCCGTGCCAGGTGTTGCGCTGGTTATAGACCCACATCGGCTTGCCCCGGTAATTTTCCGGAGTGTTCGCGGCGCTCGCCGGCAGGGGAAAGGTCGTGTGGTCATATTGATGGGCGTAGCGAGCAGGCGGCAGCGGATCGCTATGGACCGCCTTGTGGCTGAGATAGAGGAAGAACGGCTTTTTGGGATCGCGCTCTTTCTCGAGCCAGTTTACGGCATAATCGGTGAGTTCGTCGGTGATATAGCCCTGCTGGGGCACGGCCTTGCCGTCGACGTTCAGCATATGACGTTTGCCCGCTGCCACGGCCTCCGCAGGCAAACCATCCGTCGGGTTATAGAATCCTTGCCCTGCGAAGCTCACCCATTTGTCGAAGCCGGGCCGTGGCGCGTCGGTGTCGTTGCCCATGTGCCACTTGCCGACGAAAGCCGTCTGATAGCCGGCCTGCTGGAGGTAGCTTGGAAAGAAGATGAGCCCTTTCTCCGAGGAATTGTTGTTGTCGACGACGCCATGGTTACGCGCCGTCTCACCGGTCAGGATGGTGGCGCGGCTCGGCGAACAGAGCGAAGACGTCACCACCGAATTGGGGAAGTAGGTGCCACCCTTCGCCAGCCGATCGATATTGGGCGTGTGGATGTTGGGCTGGAGAAAGCCCATGCCATCATAGCGCAGGTCATCGACCAGCACGAAGATGATATTGCGCGGGCGGGCTTGCTTGACCGGTGCGGCGGTGGCTGTCGGGGCTGGCTGTCGCGCGAGCGCGGGGGTGCCCGATCCGGCGGCGAGCGCCGCCAGTGAACAGGCGAGCAGGCCGATATGCCGGGCGATCTTGCGTGAGGATTTCATTGGTTTCTCCTGCCTTTCAGAACGCGTAGCCAAAGGTGGCGCCAAAATAGCGGTTGCTGTCCTTGTTGACATAGGCGGTCAGATCGCTGGCGTTAGTTGCCGTCGCCAGCAAGCTGGTGTGCGCCATCGACGAATAATAGTTCTGGTCGAACAGGTTGCGAACGAACAGCGTCAGCGAATAGCCCTTGTCCTTGCTCCGGACACCG
>Ga0070665_100000877_pt1 | contig 38753 bp, 32 predicted proteins | sample KBSS13metaG_FD_65862 | JGI IMG/M metagenome (GOLD analysis project Ga0070665, IMG submission 65862) | Switchgrass rhizosphere microbial communities from Kellogg Biological Station, Michigan, USA - KBS S1-3 metaG | ecosystem: Host-associated > Plants > Roots > Rhizosphere > Soil ... | reverse complement strand
TAGATGCAGAGCCCTTGCGACTCGCTCGCGGACCGGCCACCCAGCACGAAGCCCGGACCCTTGTCCCAATGCGGCCAGATGTGGAGGCGTGCGGTCCCGGTGGCGTCACCGACAACCACCGGAAGGTCCTTGGGGTAGCCACCCGGTCCGAGACCCCGATAGTCGAACGGGTCGATGGCCGTCACCCGCCGCGGTGGACCGCCGAAGTCCAGCCACAAGTCGAAGGTCTGGACCATGATCGTCAGGTCGCCCCGGTCCAGGATTCGGTGCAGCACGAGCCCAAGGTGGGTGATCAGTTCCTGCGTGGTCTTGCTCGTCCAGGCCCTCTGCTCTTCCTCGCTCGACGATGTGAGGAACGTCTGCACGCCCTGCCACTCGACGATCGTGCCGGAGTCCATCGCGAAGTCGACCTTGGCGTCGGCGAGACGCTGGGCGGCGTCGCCGCTAGAGAATTCCTCTACCACAGGACCGGTGTCGATCGTCTCCCTGCGAAGCCGTCGTCCGACCGGCGGCGACCCATAGCGCTTCGACCACACGACCAGCGTGTTGGCCTGGCTGAGCGACGCCGCCTTGAGGCCGATGCCGAAGTGCCCGAGGTCGCGGCCCTCGTACTCGCGCTTCTTGGCGTAGGTCATCGCGTCGTCGATGCCTGTCGAGTCCATGCCCGAGGCGTTGTCGATGACGTGTAGGCCGACCGGTCGTGCGCCGTCCATGAGCAATCTGATCAGGACGTTAGTGGCGCCGGCATCGATGCTGTTGTCCACAAGGTCGGCCACGGCCGTGACCAGGGTGTGGTGCCGGCCGATAGCCGATGTAATCGACGGATCGGGAGGGACGACTCGCGATCCGACCGGCTGCGGTGCGGACGACGAGCCCACTACATGTCCTTGAAGGCGCTGTCCGTCACACCGAGGTCGCTGGCGTTCTGCTTCACCGCTCGCACGGTGTTCTCGTCGAACCCGTCGGCCTTCTGCGCATCCACGGTCAGGGTGATGTCAAGGACGTCGGGGCCCGCGTTGCGCAGAAGCTCGAGGATCTCCCCGGCGATCGTCTGCAAGGCTGCGGGCATGTCGCCCTCGGGGCCGACGACGTACCTAAGCGAGTACGTCGCGTTGGCGACCACCTTGCGTGGGGCCGGGGTGGGGGAGGGTGTTGGCGCCGGCACTGGCGCCGGTGGCACCACCGGATCCGGCGCGGGCTCGACCTTCTTCTCCAGCTCACGCTGGCGCTGCGCGAGCGCGAGGTCGGGACGGACAACCAGCGTCTTCTCGTCGAACGGACCAAACTCCGTGTCCTCCAGTGGAACGGCGAGTCCGTAGAAGTCGCCGGTCGTCGAGTCGAACCCGGCCGCGAGCGCGAAGCCGGTGTCGACGAAGGCGACGTCGAGCAGTGATTCCTCCAGAGCCCTGACGAGCACCGACCTATCGCGAAGCCGATGCAAATAGGGGTATCGGCAGTAGTACGCCCACAGCTCAGTGAAACTGATGAATCCACGGGTCCACCGCGCTCGCAGGTACTCCTCGATGTCCAAACGGACGACGCGGTTTGCGATGTACGAGTGGGCGGCATCGACCAAGGCGAGCTTGGCGCCGATACGCTTGGTGAGGTTCTTCTCCTGCCCATCCGCACGGACCTGTCCGACGACGAACGGTGCCTGCGGATCGTCCTGCACCGCATGCAGTCCCCAGATCCACGTGTGCGCAAGCCGGTCGTCCACAGTCCGGTTCGCGGTCTCGAGCGTCGACTGCGCCTGGGCCGCCGCGGACTGGGTCAGGTCCAGTCGTGCGGTCTCATCGAAGATCGAGTCCCACGCCAGGTACGAGCGCACCGCAGACTCGAGCGTGCCCCACTGCTTCTCGTCCGCGGCGACCGCCACGATGGTGTTCACATTCGAGCGTGGTGCGTTGCCGCGCTGCCGCAGCAGGTCATGCACCCACTTGGAGGCACTGGAGTCCCTGTCCTTGCCGTTGTGGGTGTACTTCGGCGGAACGACGACCAGGCGCAGATACTCGGCCTCGCCGACATCGGATGACGACTCGGGGTGCAGAACCTCGGCGATCACGTCGGTGGAGCCCTTGAACACCCGCTTGAGTCGGGTCGCCACCTCGCCGCGGACGGCGTCTATCGACAGTTGCGCCGCACGTTCGGCGGCCAGACGATTGAGCGACGGCTGAGTGTCGTACCAATAACGCCCGTCCTCGCTGTAGTAGTGGGACGACTTCTCCTGCAGCCCGTCCAGCGCCGACCCGATGTTGCCAAGCACGTCGCCGGGCATGGCGACGCCGAGGGTGATGCTCTTGCGGTCCTTGCCCTTGAGAGCGGCGTCCAGGGTGGGGGTGGCCTCGACGAAGATCGTCCGGGCCGTACGCAGCGCAAGCGAGCGGTCCTTCAGCACCGGGCGCTCGTTGTCCACGGTGCGGGCGATGGCGTGCTCTCCGTCGATCTCGGACTGGATGATCGCGTCCCACGCGTTACCCACGTACTGCACGATCTCCGACCGCACGGGTTGAGCGTCGAGCGGAACCGATCCCGTCATGATCAACGGCGAGGGGTCCTCCCGCTGGTAGAGTTGGTGGATCACGTGACTCATGAAACGAAGAACGCCGCGCGTGCGCTGGAACTTCTCTAACGTCGACCAGTCGGAGTAAAGCCGGTCCAGTAATTCCGGGTGAACCGGATAGGCCGCCTTGATCCGCGACTCGTACTCACGCTCCCCAACTCCGGTGGGGAACTCTCTTTGGTGGTGCCGGTAGTAGTCAGAGAACCGCCGCGCCGCCGCCGCGATTGAGGAGAGCGCCTCCGCGTCGGGCTCGACGAAGAGCCGGCGGCGCACTATCTCATACGACTCGTCCTGTGTCGCGGGCGTCCACTGGTAGGCCACCCGGCGGATTACGTTGTCCAGGCGCTCCAGGGCGTCGCGGCCGCGCTGCCCGCCGACCTCCAGGTCGCTGGCGTTTGCGTCGGGCTGCCCCCCGTCGCTGGTCCCCGGCTTCTTACTCTCGCTGGCAGGCACGGAGACCAGCAGCAGGGTGCCGGGCACGTTCTCGGCGGCGAGCGTCAACGCCTGGGCGAAAGTGAACTGGGTCTCGAACAGGCCAGCCGCCACCCGGCGCGCGTGCGGATCCTTGTCGTCGTAGCCATCCGGAAGCTGGCGAGCGTACGCGACCCACTCATCGATTAGCACGACAGCTGGCCCGAACGTCTTGAAGAGTTCGCGCAGTAGGTTGCCGGGATTGGTCCCAGTCGCGTCGGCCTCGGCGACGATCGCGTAGCCATCGGGACCGCCGAGCTGCCAGGCCAGTTCCCCCCAGAGTGTCTGCACCACAGTGCCATCGGGTTTCCGCGACGGTGTCCCGGGTGGGATCTCATTGCCCACGAGGGCGGCTTTGAGTACTGGCACCCCCAGCACGTCCGTGTTCCGGCCGTCTAACAGGTCCTGCACGTCCTGGGGGAACTCATGCAGCGCGCGACCGGAGAAGAGGTGCCACACTGCGAGCATCGAGTGGGTCTTGCCGCCACCAAAGGTGGTCTGCAGGTTGATGACTGGGTTAGCGCTTTCAGACCCGGAGATTCGGTCCACTGCCCGGCGGAGCAGCTCCTTGAGCCCGTCGGTTAGGTAGGTCCGCCGAAAGAACTCGACCGGGTCCTGGTACTCCTTGGCAGCGTTTTGCTGCACGGCGACCGAGTACAGGTCGGCCGCGAACTCGGCGTTGTTGTACTGGCCCGACGCCACGTCCGGGTGGGGTTCGAGCACTTCGCGCCACGAGGGTAGTTCCGCATCCGGTGTGCCGGGCAGCGCGATCGCTTCGCGCACAGCCTTGCGCGTCTGCTGCTCGAAACTGCCGCGCAGGATGTCCAAGCGAGAGGTGCGCACAGCATCGGCCTCGCGCACCGCACCGATGGCGCGCATGACACGTTCGATCGTGTCCAAGGCACGAACCGCGTCGTCAGGGGAGAACGGCTTGAAGTGAGCGACGTCGTTGCGCACGCTGCGGAGTTCGCCCACAAACCCCTGCTCGCCGCGCGACAGGTGGTCGTTGAAGAGGTACCCGAGCGAGGAGATCGGCTCGGTGATGATCCGGAACTGGTCCTGCGGGTCGGTGCGCGAGTACGTCCTGCCGTTGATTCCCTTCTCGGCGTCCTTCGCCGCGAGGAGCACAGTCCAGTCCTTCCCCGCCGGCACGTGCTTCGCTGTGACCTGCTCGATGTACGGGTCGAGCGTTTCCGAAAGGGACTCGAGCGCCGAACGGACCGCCTCGATGTTGCTCGTCGCCATCAGCCCTCATCCCCCAAGTCGAACTGGCTCTGCACCGAGGTCCGGACCTCTACGCGGCCGGCCGCCTCGGTCAGGTCCGACCACGATCCCCCAACCAAATTGAACAGCCGTGCGTCGTCAGTGCGGGACGTCTTCGTCATCTCGTAAAGCCGGTACGCCAGTCGCTGCACGGCCTCGACGTCGATCTCGGGCCGCGTGGCCGCTGCAGACATCAACCTCGCGGCTGGCTCCAGCCCGCCGTCCTCGGCGGAGAGCAACCGGCCAAGATGACACATCAGCTCCCACACCGAAGTCCGGTCGTCGGTAACGGGGTTCCACATCGTCGGCAGGTCCGCGGGCGAGATGAGCTGGACGATGCCCTCGCCCTGCGTCAGCACGCCGGAATCGGCGACGCCGCGAACCGACGTGTCGTACGAGCGAGCGAGCAGGTCGGCCTCTCCAAACGGGCCCTTGTGCCAGCCGTACTGCTCGTACCACTTCAGGCAGAAGCGGGTGTCCGCGTCGAGATCGCCCTCGCCCTCAGCGAGCACCTCATCAAGTGCCTGGTTGATCAGCCTGAGCGCTGCCTTCACACTCATGTCGCTGCCGTCGTTCTCCACGACGCGTGTGTAGTTGGAGTACACCGCCATACCGGGACCGATGGTCGCCTGGGTGAGGTCCACAGGAGCGATCGCCCCCTGTCGGAGCTTTTCCAGTGCGTCGGGAAGTTCCCGTCGCAGTGCTGCGAGGAAACCGCGGCGAGTGGTCTGGCCAGCGGTGTCGTGGCGCGGTCGCAGCACCAGCACGATCGACGAGGCAAGTGCGTTGGTGCCGACCGAGATCATCCTCCCGCTGCGCTCGGAGCGAACGGGCCACGTCGCAGTGATCGCCCAGCCCTCGCGGATCATGCCTTCCAGGATGGTCGCCCACCCGGTGCTGGTGACGCCTTCTGCCTCGAGTTCGGACTGCTTGAACGCGTAGTAGACCGTGATCGGGAACTCCTCGGACGCTCCCTCGCGGGCTTGCGCGAAGACGTGCTCGAAGCCCGTCTCGAAAAACTTCTCGGCGCCATCGCGACCGCCGTGACGATACGGGTTCGCGACCAACTCCTCCGCCTTCGGAACGAGCATCGAGGCGAACAGCGCCGGATGGATCTCTCGCAGCGAACGCCGGAGCCAGACGTAGAAGAAGTCGGAGAGGTCCGAGTACCCGATGTTGTCGTAGTACGGGGGATCGGTGGAGACGACGACAGCCGAGTAGTCGCGGGAGGCGGCATCAGCCTGAACCGCATCTGACGACGTAGAGCCAGGAAGGGCGTCAATTGCCTTTCCGACCGCGGTGATCATGATCTCGAGCGTCCCTGACGACGGCCCGAATGGGTTCCCTTCCGCGAAGTCCCAGGCCATTGGGATTGCCTGCCGCGCGAAGACGTTCCTGAGGATCTCCATCTGGGGATTGCTCGCCCAGGTGGTGATCGAGGACTGGTAGTCGGTAAGTCGGCTCACGATGATGCCCAGATAGGTGGCGACAGCATCGGCGTACGCCTCCGCTCCGACGCCGCCGTCGGCGAGGCGGGCACCTGAGGGGAGTCCCGCGGCGACGGCGTCCTTCAGGACACTCTCCCGGGCCTCGCCCACGAGGTCGCTAAACGTCGTCAGCGCCACCAACTGTCGGTCGGTGAACAGGTCCGAGAACTTCGTCAGGCCGTAGGTGTAGACATTGATGCGACCGGGCCAATTGAAGATGTTCCCGCTCGGGACCCAGGAGGGGGTGCACTTCGAGGCCGCCCTGAGGTGCTCGTCGTTCGGCGCGAGGTAGACCCGTCGGCGATTGCCCTCGGCGACGATCGCCATGAGGCGGGAGCCCATACGCTTGGCGCGGCTCTCCTCGCGCACGTACTTGAACGGGACTGCGGAGCCGCAAGCGAGGCAGACCGCGCCCTGGCGGTTGACCGTTCCCTCCGTCGCGGCGGTCGGGCCCTTCGCCCTGTCATGCCCGATCGTGAACTGCACGCGGCGGCCATAGGGCGCGTCGGCGTCGTCGACCACGGTGGGAACGACGTACGCTTCCTTGCCCTTCTTCTTGCCGAGCCACCAAGAGCGGACGAGGGGCATCTCGATGGCGCAGGCGGGGTTCGGGCAGGTGACCGTGCGGGCCCAGATCCAGGCGATCGTCGTCGCCTGGGTTTTGTTCTTGGTCTTCTCGTCCACGATGGTGGCGTCTGGGTAGAGATCTCCGATGCGTTCCTTGGCCTGCTCGCGCATCCAGGCGCCGTAGCGGCGCACGTCCTCGGCGAGTCCGGTGGCGCGTGGCCACTCGCCGAGCTTCGTCTCGGCTGCCCTCGGGAAGACCGGCAGCTGGCCTGCGAATTTCGGCGGGATTTCGATGAGCGCCTTGTTGATGAGCACGGCGACAGGGTTGAGGTCGGAGGCGTGCGCCTCCAAGCCGAGGCGCTGCGCCTCGAGCGGGATGCTGCCGCCGCCGGCGAACGGGTCGAGGATCGCGGGTGGGTTACCCCCGGTGGACTTGAGGATCTCCTCGCGCGCCTCGCGCAGCAGGGACTCGTTGTTGACGTTCTCCCACTTGACCAGGCGCCGGATGATCCCGTGCAGGCGCTCACGTTCGGCCTTCTGCTGTTCCTCGGTCAGGTCCGGGTCCGAGGACGGGTCGTCGACGAGCTGGGAGAAGAGCACGGCACGGGCTGCGGCGAGCGGCCGCCGCGCCCACCACAGGTGCAGCGTCGAGGGGTGCCCGTGGCGGATGGATTTCTCCCGGGCGGACGCGGCGTTGATGTCCTCCAGCGGGATCGACACCTCGATCAGCTTCTTGCGAATCGGGGCGTCGGGCGTCGTCCTCATGCGTGCAAACTCCAGGTGGGTCTCGGCTGCTGCGATGCTAATTGTCTGCGGTGATAGGCGGTGCAAATCAGGCCTCAAAGGGTTGGATCTACGACGCTGTCACCAGCTGACCGCGACGAACGCTCTCCTTCCCAGGCAGCAGCACCCGGGTGCCGTGGGAGTCGCTGCTCAATCCACAGCGCGGCCTCGGCCGACTATAGGCCGCCTGATCGGACGATCCGTTCTATGTCGGTGGCCGCGTGTGTCATGGACTCGTGCTCCCAGACGCGGAGCACCGTCCACCCAAGAGAGGTCAGATGAACGCCTGTCTCACGGTCCCGCTCGATGTTGCGGGTGAGCTTGGCCGCCCACCACCCGCTGTTATTGACGGGTGCGGTCTTGTGCTTCGGGCAGCCATGCCAGAAGCACCCGTCGACGAACACGGCGACCTTGGCCCGCGTGAACAGGAGGTCGGCACGGCGGCGAGGCATCCCGGGGATGGGGGCGTCGACTCGGTATCGCAGACCTCTTCGGTGAAGTTCGCGCCGGAGGAGCAGTTCAGGCTCGGTGTCGCGGGTTCGCTGGCGGGCCATACGCCGGGAGGTGGTGACGTCTGCGGAAGTCAAAGGGATCGCCGAGTCGGTCATGGCGGGTCCTCCCGGGGCCGGCTAATCTCGCCTATCGTGTCGACCTCTGCGCCATTTTCTCCCCTCCGGACAAGGCCAGCAAGGCCGCAGGGCTGCGGCACGAGGATCACCACCTTGGATCTGTTTGCCGGGGCCGGTGGGCTGTCGGAGGGGCTCAACGCGACCCCTGGCAGGAGGTTCAAGGCGGCGCGGGCCGTGGAGTGGGAACTCGCCGCCGCTGCTACCTACACACTTAACCATGGTGGACGCCTCCGCGACGGAAGAGTCGAGGGTGGGCCGGTGTACGCGGGCGCCATCGAGGGTTGGCTCGCGGAGGACGATGTCCCGCAGGTTGACGTGGTCGTCGGGGGGCCACCCTGCCAAGGTTTCTCGACCCTCAACCGCGCCGGTGTCGGAGTGCACCGCAACCAGTTGTGGCGCCTCTACGCGCAGACCGTCCAGAAGGCGACGCCGAGCTATTTCGTTCTTGAGAATGTTCCAGCGTTCTTCAAGTCCGAGCAGTGGGGCGTGTTCCAGGACGCGCTCGAGGACGGGATCCTCAAGGACTACGCGATCGACGCGGAGGTGCTCAACGCCGCGGACTTTGGAGCGTTCCAGGCGCGCAAGCGCGTCATCGTCATCGGTCATCACAAGGATCTCCCAGCCCTCGGCCTCCCGGCTGCCACCCACGCTGGCGGGCATCGCCACCTCGCGGAGGCGCTCTTAGGAGTGCCTCGCGCTGTCGACCGGCTAGGCATACCGGATGGCATAGTCGAATTCGGGGGGGAGGACTTGCCTGGCGCCTTTTCCACCCGCGCGCTCCACTTCGGACGCTTCTACACGCAACTATCGCTTGACCGGTTCAAGGCAATCTCTCACAACGGTGGCAGTCGCTCTGAGCTGCCGGACGACCTGAAGGCGTCCTGTTGGCGCAAGCACACCAAGGGTACGGGCGATGTCATGGGCCGGCTGACGTGGGAGAAGCCGTCGGTGACGATCCGCACGGAATTCTTCAAGCCCGAAAAAGGTCGCTACATCCATCCGGACGAGGACCGCGTCATCACGCACTACGAGGCTGCGCTCATTCAGGGCTTTCGGAAAGACTATCGATGGGTAGGGACGCGCGAAGAGATAGCGCGTCAGATCGGTAACGCCGTTCCGATCCCTCTTGGTGCAGCCATCGGACGGACACTTATCGAGGCGTTCGACGCGGCCCGCGGAGGCTCCTTTTGCAGAAATGGCGTAGTACACGAAGCTCCGCCTCCGGTGACGAGACACGCGACAAGGCGGCCCCGCCGCGTCACCACGTAGCTCTCGCTTCGGCCTCGACGTGTTCCAAGGCTGCGGTCTGGTTGGGCCGCAGCCGTGTGACGCTGCCTGTTGGCCCTGGATCTAGGCATGTCGCCCCGGGCCGGCCCGAACCCACGATCCTGGGCAACACTTTGGCAACAAGAGGTCGGAATTGGCCGTTTCCTGCCATTCTTGACCACTACTGTTCACTACTTGAAAACTGCCTCTGACCTGCACGAACGTCACTTGTCGTCAGTGTCCGTCTCATCATCCGGACGCTCTCCGGAGGCGGGAGCGAAGGTTCGAATCCTTCCGGGGGCGCCAACGGCAGGCTTGTGTGAACGGCTCGGCCGATGCCCCCGGTCCGACGGACCGCCGCTCGACCGACGCCTACTCGATGCTGATCATCGCCTCGCTCTCCGACGGGTCGTTGTCCTGGACATCCAGGATGGTGGCGTCCAGCAGGTCGTGGGCCAGTCCGTTCAGGGCGCGGCAGACAGCGAGCTCGTCGCCGATCTCGGGGACGTCCCGGTCGTGGGGGCTCTTGTACGCCGTGCCGACGTGCCGCAGCTCGGGGCCCTCGTGAGTCCTTAGCACCGCCTCTGCGTGGGTCCTGCCGTCCTCCTCGAACAGGTAGACGTCAACATTCCAGGTCTTGGTCTGCATGACGACTGCTCCTCTCGTGCTGGTCTGCGCTGACCCGAGGGTCGGGTCGATCCCTCGATCGTCGTGCGCGCCGAGCCGCTGCAACGGAGGCGTCGGGCACCAACACGGATGACGTTCGTCCAGGTGCCCAGTCCCGCAGGGGCGACGCCTCACCGGCGAGTCGAGAAGGCGGCGTGGACCATGACCGCCGGCCCTCCACGCGTGGACGTGAAGGCTGAGCGGGCAGCAGTCAGGCGTCCTCCATGTCCGGCACGTAGGAGCCGCGTCGGGCAGCGGCGTTGAGATCGGCACGCTTGCGCAGCGCATCCTGTGCAGCTCCGGTGTTGGCCTCGTCGCCTGCCCACGCGCGCAGGACAGGAGCCTGCAGGGCACGACCAAAGGAGAAGCTCAGCTGCCATGGCTGCGCGGGCTTTCGGTTCAGGGCGTCGAGACGAGCGGTTGCCTGTTGGTCGGACTGGCCACCGGAGAGGAACACCAGTCCCGGCACGGCCGCAGGCACGACCTGCCGCATGACCTTGATCGTCTGCTCGGCGATCTCCTCGTCGCTCGCAGCGACCGGACAATCCTGGCCCGGCAGGACCATGTTGGGCTTGAGAAGGCTCGCTTCGAGGTGGATGCGGTGACGAGCCAGCTGGTCGTAGACAGCGCGGAGGACGGCAACGGTGACCTGCGCACAACGATCGAGGGTGTGGTCGCCGTCCATGAGGACCTCGGGTTCCACGATCGGGGTCAGACCGGCCTCCTGGGCGAGGGCGGCGTAGCGTGCGAGCGCGTGGGCGTTCGCCTCGAGGCAGGTGGCGGACGGTAGCCCGCCCTTCACGCGGATGACCGCACGCCACTTGGCGAATCGAGCGCCCAGCGCCGCGTACTCCTCGAGCCGTCCGCGCAGTCCGTCGAGCCCCTCGGTCACCACCTCCTCGGGGAACCCGGCCAACGCCTTCGTCCCGGCGTCGACCTTGATGCCCGGGAGGATGCCTTGATCGCGGAGGACCTGCACGAGCGGGGTGCCGTCAGCGGCGCACTGGCGAATCGTCTCGTCGTAGAGGATGACGCCGCTGATGAACCCGCCGAGCCCGGGCGTTCTGAACAGCATTTCGCGGTAGGCGCGACGACGTGGCTCTGTCGACTCGAGGCCGATCGCAGCGAGCCGCTTGGCCATCGTCGGTGTGCTCTCGTCGGCCGCGAGGATGCCCTTCCCCGGGGCAACGAGCGCCAGCGCGGTCGCGACCATCGAGTCGGTTTCCATGTCATTCTCCCTTTCCCTGCTCGGCAGCGGCTCCGCGACACCCACGGTCGAGGATCAGCTCGGCGATGGACTGAAGCGGTGGGCGCATCGAACGCCGCGGGGACCACAGGGCCCCACAGGGCTGGAGTGCGGCCGTCGGGCCGACCCAGGCGGTGGGCGAACGCAACTGCTCCACAGAGGCACCGTGGACTCCTCCCTCGGTTCGTTCCCACGTTCACGGCTCGTCACCGGACGACCCAGTGCCCAAGGTCACCAGATCGCAACCCGACGGGCACTGAACGCCGGGACGGTGGGCCTTCGACAGGTGCGGTCCCAGACGTTCGTCACCGCTCGGGTCGTGAGGCAGCGAGGAGGCTGGGCACGGAGGTGCTCATCGTGGTCCTCGTTCTCGTCGACCGAGGCCCCTGCGCGAGCCGCGGCGCAGCGGGCACGGTGGTCGCGGCTCGAGGAGGTGGTCCTGATGAGGGGTGCCGAGGCAACTCCGGGGGAAGCAGGATCGGTCGCATGGAGCGAGGCCCTGGGCGCGGCCTGATGGCTCTCGTGTCCCTGGGGGTAGCCCGGGGGCCCGGCTCCGCGGTGGTCCACCTCCACCGGCGATCGCCCGGCCCGCGGTCGCCGATGCGGGCACGGTCTCAACCACGGCTAGCCTCGCGAACGTGACCGAGTATCAAGTGACCTACTGGCGCGACCTCCCGTCGCTGGTGGTCGTGCGCGACGGGGACGTCGTGACCAAGGGCCCGCTGGCGCAGCGCTTCCAGGAGGCCATCGACGAGGCGGCCATGCGCCTGGGCGAGACCGACAGCGGCTCCTACCTCGACGGGTGGACACGCGGCGAGTGGACGGCGGCCGAAGGCGGTGGCCCTGAGGTGTGCGATCGGGTCGTGGCCGACCTCGAGACCTCGTGGCCGCCCGAGCGGGTGACCGAGTTCCTCGACGGGCTCGGCCCGCCGACGGACGGCGGGACGTCGTGAACCGGCTGCGCGCGCTCCTCGACGGCGACGGTACGACGTTGCTCGACGGCGGCATGGGCACTCTCCTGCAGGAGAGTGGTCTGGACGACGGCGGCTCGGGCGAGCTCTGGAACGTCGAGCGACCCGAGGTGATCGCCGCCATCCACGAGGCGTACGCCGAGGCGGGCGCCCGGATCCTCACCACCAACACCTTCGGTGGCACCCGTCCCCGACTGGCCATGCACGGCCTGGCCGACCGGGTCCACGAGCTGAACCAGGCGGGCGCCGAGATCGCGACCGCGGTGGCTCGACGCCACGGCGTCCTGGTCGCCGGCGACCTCGGGCCCACCGGGGAGCTGCTCGCACCCCTGGGGACGATGGACCACGACGCAGCTCGGGCGCTCTTCGAGGAGCAGCTGGGCGGTCTTCGCGACGGCGGCATCGACGTGGTGCTCGTGGAGACGATGAGCGACCTCGGCGAGGTCACCGCGGCTGTCGAGGCCGCACGCCACGTCGTTCCGGACGTCCCGGTCATCGCCACCCTGAGCTTCGACACGAACCTGCGCACGATGATGGGCGTCCGGCCCGGCGACGCCGTGGACGTCCTCGCCGAGGCCGGGGTCGACGCCGTGGGCGCCAACTGCGGCCGGGGGCCGGACGAGATGGAGGCGATCGCAGAGCAGCTGGCCCGGGCCCGTGCGGGCGGGCTGTTGCTGGTGGCCCAGCCCAACGCCGGGCTGCCGCAGCTGGTCGGGGACCGCTTCGTCTACGACGCCTCGCCCGACGAGCTCGCCGACCACGCCCGCGCCCTCCGCGACCTGGGTGTCGACCTGGTCGGCGCGTGCTGCGGCTCCACCCCCGGCCACATCGCGGCGATGAGCCGGGCCCTGAGCGCTCGCTGAGCCGTCCGCGCGTGTTCGGCGATTCCCCCGAATCTCTTTGCCTGGTCCCGCACACTCGACCCGTGACCGCGCTGGCCCAGTCCCTACGACGCCGCCCTGCGGCGTCGGTCACGGGCGTCCTCGTGGTCGTCACCGCGGTGGGCGTGATGGGCACGGCGCTGATCGCGCGGGCGTCGTACGTCGTCGGCACCCTGCCCGGCAACCACCTCGACCGGGCTGCGGCGACCGGGCCGTGGCGGTGGCTCTACGAGGCCGGAGTCGTGCTGGTGATCCTGGCCTGGCTCGCGCTCGGCCGGCTCGTCGTGCGGTCGAGCCCGACCGGGATGTGCCGCCGGATCAGCTGGGCGGCCGCCGCGACGGCTCTCCCCCTCCTCCTCGCCGCACCCGTCACCAGCCAGGACGTCTGGGCCTACCTCGGCCAGGCCAACGTCGCGGCGCACGGCCTCAACCCCTACTCCGCCGGGCCGGGCGCGGTTCCCGGTCCGTTCGCCGACGCCGTGGCCCGCGAGTGGCTCGACGCCGGCTCGCCGTACGGACCGCTCTGGCTCTGGATCTGCCGACTGGTCGTGCAGGTGACCCAGCACCCGTGGGCCGGCATGTTCCTGCTGCGGGGGCTCGGCATCGCCGGCGTCGCCGGGATCGGCCTGGCACTGGTCCGACTCTGCCGGGTGACCGGTGGCCGACCGGAGATCGCCCTGTGGCTGGCCGTCGCGGGACCCTTCCCCCTGCTGATGATGGTCGGCGCGGTCCACAACGAGTCGGTGATGCTCGCCCTCCTGCTCGGTGGCGTCACCGTGGCGGCCACGGACGCGCGGATGAGGCGGGCCCTCGTGCTCGGCGCCGTCCTGGTGGGCGCCGCCGGCGCGATCAAGGTGACCGCCCTGGTCGCGCTCCCGTTCCTGCCGCTGGTCTGGCTGCGGTACGCCGACCCCGCACGCTCCGCCGCCGACACGAGCGACCCGACGTACCGCCGATGGATCCGCACGGGTGCACCGGTGGTGGCGATCGGCGTCGCCACCGTGCTCTTCCTGGGTGCCGTCACCGGCCTCGGCATCGGCTGGATCCACACCGTCGGCGACGGTGCCGTCGGCGGCCACTGGTTCTCCGTGCCTCAGCAGCTCGGGAACCTGCTGCACCTCGTCGATCCGAGCCACGTCGCGAGCTCCTCGGCCGGTCGCTACTCCGTGGTCCACCCGATCGGGCTCGCCTTCCTCGCGCTCTCCCTGGCCGCGGTGACGATCACGGCGCTGCGCCGTCCGCCCCTCCAGACACTGGCGCTGGCGTTCCTCCTGGTCGTGGTCAGCAGCACCGCGCCGCGCGTCTGGTACCTGCTGTGGCCCCTGGTCTTCGTCGCGGTGGTCGTCGCCGCCGAGCGAGCGCCGCGGGGTCTCCTGGCGGGCGTCGCCGCAGGTTCGGCCACGCTGGCCGTCTGGTTCCCGCCGTCGGTGCGGCCGCCGCTCCCCGAGTGGCTGCTGCTCGCCCTCTTCGTCCCGCTCGCGGTCGCCTTCTCACTGGTGCTCTCGGCCCGGGACACCGATCGTTCCGAGCCGCTGGTGCCAGCCTAGGCCGGCGCGCCGACGCTCGCCCGGAACCGCTGCGTCGCCTCGGCCACCTCGTCCGCGGTGGTCTGCCAGCTGGTCACCAGCCGGATGCTGGTCGGCGACATCCGGTAGAACAACAGCCCGTCGTCGACCAGGGCGTCGATCGCGGGCTCGGGGAGCTCGACGAAGGCCATGTTCACGTCGACGCGCTCGGCGAGCCGTACGCCGTACGACGCCAACGGCTCCAGCCCGGCCGCCAGCTCGGCCATCCGGAGGTTGGAGGTCGACGCGAGCCGGAGCCACAGCCCGTCGGTGAGGTAGGCGGTCACCTGGGCCGACTGGAAGCGCATCTTGCTGGTGACGTGGCCCGATCGCTTGGTCCGGTAGACGAGCTCGTCGGCGATCCGGTCGTCGAAGACGATGATCGCCTCGGCGCTGAGCGCGCCGTTCTTGGTCGCGCCGAGGGAGACCACGTCGACGCCGGCACGCCACGTGACGTCGGCGGGCGCGCAGCCGAGCGCGGCCACGGCGTTCGCCAGCCGCGCGCCGTCCAGGTGCACGCGCAGCCCGCGTTCGCGGGCGATCGCGCTGAGGGCGGCGATCTCGTCGGGTTGGTAGATCGTGCCGAAGTCGCTCGGCAGGGTCAGCGAGAGCACGCTCGGCTGGCTCTCGTGCGGGTCGCCCCAGCGGACCGACTCGAGCGCCGTCCGCAGGTGTCCGGGGTCGATCAGCGCGTGGTCGCCGGGCACGCCCTGCATCACGGCCCCGCCGCCGAGCAGCGAGGTGGCGCCGCCCTCCGCGGTGATGATGTGCGCGGACCCGTGGCACAGGACCGCGCCCCAGGGCGGTGTGGACGCCGAGATCGACAACGAGTTGGCGGCCGTCCCACTCGTGACCGGGAACACCCGGGCGGTCGGATGGTCGAAGACCTCGTGCACGACCTCGTGCAGGTGGGCAGTGAGGTCGTCGCCGCCGTACGCCAACGCGGACCCGGTGTTCGCCGCCTGCACCGCGGCCAGGATCTCGGGGGCGACACCGGCGGTGTTGTCGCTACGCAGCTCGATCACGGGTCCACCCTGCCGTGCCGTCCCGCGCGCGCCGCGACCGGTCTCACTTCGGCGGCAACGACCGGACGTAGGCCAGACCGCGCTCGACCCACCGCTCCAGGTCGACGTCGTCCGCCACCGCCTCGGCGGAGACCCGCAGCCATCCGTCGAGCTCGCGCCCGCGCATCTCGAACGGCGACGCCCCGGGCTCGTCGAGGAGGGCGGCGGTCTGAACCGGCTCGACCCTGAGCATCAGCCCGCCCTCCCGGCTGGCGGCCACCGCCATGTGCCCACCGAGCAGGAAGGCGAGCCCGCCGAACATCTTCCTCTCCACGACCGGCTCGCCGGCCGTGTGCTCGCGGATCCGCGCCGCCAGCGCCTCGTCGTACGCCATGGGCCCACGCTAGCCAGGTACGCCGACCGGCTCAGCCGCAGTGCGACAGGGTGCCGTCCTGACGGATCTGGTTGCCCATGTCGCGCGCCTCCGAGACGTACGGCAGCACGATGCTCGCACCGCCCGACGACGTCCCGATGCCGCCCTGCACGACGCACGACCGCACCTTGCTCGGGTCGACCTGGGCCAGCACCTGGGCCAGCCGGAAGAGCTCGGTCGGCGGCAGGTTGGTGTACATGTGGCTCATCGCGTCCAGCACTCCGTGCTCGATGAAGCCGGGCTTCTGGGCGTTGGCGCGCACCTTGGCCTGGATCGCCTTGAGCACGATCTCCTGGTGGGCCGACCGGTCGAAGTCCCCACGCGGCAGGGTGTGCCGGATGCGGGAGTACGCCACGGCGTCGTACCCACTGAGGTGGATGCGTCCTGCCTTGAAGCCCTTGGGCTTGAGCGAGACGTCGCTGAACGCGTAGGGGTTGCGGACGTCGATGCCGCCGAGCCAGTGCACCATCTGGGTGAGGTACTGGAAGCGGGTGACGAACACGTACGACGGCTGGACGCCGATCAGGTTGCCGACCGCCCGGCCCATCAGCTCCGGCCCGCCGTAGTAGAGCGAGGCGTTGATCTTGTCGTTCCCGTGGCCGGGGATGTCGACCCAGGAGTCGCGGGGTACGCCGATCACGCTGGCCGCGTGGGTCTGCGTGTTGATCGTGACCAGCTGGAGCGCGTCACCGCGCGTGTGGGTGAAGTCCTCCCCAGGCCGCGCGTCGGAGCCGACCGCCAGGATCGAGATCACGTGCCGGTTGATGTCCGCGGCACTCGCCTCGTGCACCTTCACCAGGGCGAACTCGGTGGACTTGGGCGACGAGTCGGGCAGGGCCAGGGTGACCACCGCGAGGATGACGCCGAGCGCGACCAGCTTGGCCGCACGGAAGACCCGCTGTCGCATCACGCGTCTCCCCTCGCCACGTCGTACCCGAAGATCTGCCAGGTGCCGTGGTCGGTGGGGTTGAGGAAGAGCCGACCGTGCACCACCACGCGCTTGCGGACGTCGCCGGTGGTCCGGAACACCAGCCGGACCCGGGCGGTGGCTCCCGCCGGGTGGCCGTGCGGTGCCAGGACGTCGACGGTGACGTGCCGCTTCTGGACCGTGACTCCGTCGATCTTCTGGCGGAGCTTCCAGTTGGTCAGCAGCGCCCGCTGCCGCTTCGCATCGTGCCGCGCGGGCGTCGTGAAGGCCTGGAACGCCGAGCCGAAGTCGCTGCGGGGGTAGTCGACACCGACGAACCCGCCGTCGATCCAGGTGTCGACCGCCCGGCCGATCTTGACCAGCGTCTGCTTGCGGTGCTTCTTGAAGATCCGCTTGTTGGGCTGGTGGACGGTGCCGGCCACCCGGCCGAGCACCACGGTCGAGGCGACCGGTTGGGCTCCCCCGACGTCGGAGCCTCCTTCGGTGGGGCCGGCGCCCGGGGCGGACGAGTCGCTGCTGCTGCACCCGGCGAGGGCGAGTGCGAGCACGACCAGGGCCGCCGCGGCGGCCGTCGATCGGGCGCGTGCTCCGGTGCGGGATCGGGTCGGAAGCGGGTGGAGGGGAGGCAAGCCTCGGGTCCTTTCCGGTCGGTTCGGGGGTGCCGTCCTGAGCGGGTCCGGAGCGGCTCCGGGACCCGGCGACGACGACCGGTCGTGGTGGTTGCGTCCACCTTGCACCACCCTGCCTCCCTCCTTCGGTATTTGTGTGCGTGGGGGACTAGCCTGGACAGCAGTTCCCATCACTCACGCGCACGTTCCGGAAGAGGCGAAGCAACCCGTGCCGCAGCAGCAGACAAGCCCGTCCGACTCGGCCTCGTCAGCACCATCCTCCGACTTCGGAGCCAACGAGTGGCTCGTCGAGGAGATGTACGAGCAGTTCCAGCGCGATCCGGGAAGCGTGGACCCGAGCTGGGCGGCGTACTTCAAGACCAACGGCAACGGCGCTCGCGCCAACGGCGCCCCGGCCGCGCCCGCGCCCGCGAAGGCAGCGCCGGAGCAGGCGCCCACGTCGACGAGGACCGAGCCGAAGATCGAGGCGAAGACCGAGGCACCGAAGGCACCGGCGAAGTCTCCGGCGCCCGCTACCGGAGGCGACGCCCGAGTCGCTGCTCCGAAGGCCACCCCGCGACCGGACAGTGCTGCCGACGAGCCGGCCAAGGGCACCGTCAACCCGGTGCCGAAGGAGCAGAAGGTGCCCGCCCCGGCTCCCGTGGTCGACCAGCCGACCTACACGGTGCTCCGCGGCGCCCCCGCCCGCACCGTCGCCAACATGGACGACTCGCTGACGGTCCCGACCGCGACCTCGGTCCGCTCCGTCCCGGTGAAGCTGCTCTGGGACAACCGGATCGTCATCAACAACCACCTCTCCCGCGCTCGCGGCGGCAAGGTGTCGTTCACGCACCTGATCGGCTTCGCCCTGGTCAAGGCGCTCAAGGCGATGCCGGAGATGAACGTCGGCTTCGACACCATCGACGGCAAGCCCAACCAGATCACGCCGGCCCACATCAACCTGGGCCTGGCGATCGACATGCAGAAGAAGGACGGCACCCGCCAGCTCCTCGTGCCCAACATCAAGGGTGCCGAGACGATGGACTTCGCCGCCTTCTGGACGGCCTACGAGGACATCGTGCGCAAGGCTCGCGACGCGAAGCTGACCGTCGAGGACTTCCAGGGCACCACCGTCTCGCTGACCAACCCCGGCACGATCGGCACCAACCACTCGGTGCCGCGGCTGATGCGCGGGCAGGGCGCGATCATCGGCGTCGGCGCCATGGAGTACCCGCCGGAGTGGCAGGGCGCCTCCGACGAGGCGATCGCCCGCAACGCCATCAGCAAGGTGATGACGCTGACGTCGACGTACGACCACCGCGTGATCCAAGGTGCGCAGTCCGGCGAGTTCCTGCGACGGCTGCACCAGCTGCTGCTCGGCGAGTCCGGGTTCTACGACGAGATCTTCCGGGCGCTGCGGATCCCCTACGAGCCGATCCGCTGGAGCAACGACATCGCGACGTCCCACGACGACGAGATCTCCAAGCAGGCCCGGATCCTCGAGCTGATCCACGCCTACCGCGTGCGCGGCCACCTGATGGCCGACACCGATCCGCTGGAGTACCGCCAGCGCAGCCACCCCGACCTCGAGGTGGAGTCGCACGGGCTGACCCTCTGGGACCTCGACCGCGAGTTCGCCACCGGCTCGTTCGGGGGTGAGGGCCGGCGCTTCATGAAGCTGCGCCACATCCTCGGCATCCTGCGCGACTCCTACTGCCGCACCACCGGCATCGAGTACATGCACATCATGGATCCCGAGCAGCGCAAGTGGATCCAGGAGCGGGTCGAACGCCCGCACACCAAGCCGCCCCGCGAGGAGCAGCTGCGGATCCTGCTCAAGCTCAACCAGGCCGAGGCGTTCGAGACGTTCCTGCAGACGAAGTTCGTCGGGCAGAAGCGGTTCAGCCTCGAGGGCGGCGAGACCACGATCCCGGTGATCGACGAGATCTGCGAGGCAGCCGCCGAGATCGAGCTCGACGAGGTCACCATCGGGATGGCCCACCGCGGCCGGCTGAACGTCCTGGCCAACATCGTCGGCAAGAAGTACTCCCAGATCTTCCGGGAGTTCGAGGGCAACATCGACCCGCGCACGGTCCAGGGCTCCGGCGACGTGAAGTACCACCTCGGCGCCGAGGGCGAGTTCCTCTCCGGGCTCGGAGACAAGATCAAGGTCTCGGTCGCGGCCAACCCGTCCCACCTCGAGGCTGTCGACCCGGTGCTCGAGGGCATCACCCGCGCCAAGCAGGACGTCCTCGACCGCGGCGCCGAGTACCCCGTCCTGCCGCTGCTGATCCACGGTGACGCGGCGTTCGCCGGCCAGGGTGTCGTCGCCGAGACCCTCAACCTCTCGCAGCTGCGGGGCTACCGCACCGGCGGCACGATCCACCTCGTCGTCAACAACCAGGTCGGGTTCACCACCTCACCAGGCTCCTCGCGCTCGTCGCTGTACTGCACGGACGTCGCGCGGATGGTGCAGGCGCCGATCTTCCACGTGAACGGCGACGACCCCGAGGCGTGCATCCGGGTCGCCCGGCTCGCCTTCGAGTACCGCCAGGCGTTCAACAAGGACGTCGTCATCGACCTCGTGTGCTACCGCCGCCGCGGCCACAACGAGGGCGACGACCCGTCGTACACCCAGCCGCTGATGTACGACCTGATCGAGCAGAAGCGTTCCGTGCGCAAGCTCTACACGGAGTCGCTCATCGGCCGTGGCGACATCACGATCGAGGAGGCCGAGCAGGTCCTCAAGGACTACCAGCAGCAGCTGGAACGGGTCTTCACCGAGGTGCGCGAGGCGGCCGACTCGCAGCCGACGGAGTGGACCACGGTGCCCGACTATCCCGAGAAGTCCGTCGGGACGGCGCAGACCGCGGTCACCCCCGAGGTGATGAAGCGGATCGCCGACGCCTACGTAACCCCGCCGCAGGGCTTCACCGTCCACCCGAAGGTGATGCCGCAACTGCAGCGCCGTTCCAACGCGATCGCCGACGGGCCGATCGACTGGGGCACCGGCGAGATCCTGGCGCTCGGCTCGCTGCTGATGGACGGCCGGCCGGTGCGGCTCGCGGGTCAGGACACGCGGCGCGGCACGTTCGTCTCCCGCTTCGCGACGATCATCGACCGCACCAACGCCCACGAGTGGACGCCGTTGACGGCCCTGACCGAGGACCAGGCGAAGTTCCACGTCTACGACTCGCTGCTCTCGGAGTACGCCGCTCTCGGGTTCGAGTACGGCTACTCGGTGGCCCGGCCCGACGCGCTGGTGCTCTGGGAGGCGCAGTTCGGCGACTTCGTCAACGGCGCGCAGACGGTGATCGACGAGTTCATCACCTCCGGTGAGACCAAGTGGCGCCAGCAGTCCGGCGTCGTGCTCCTGCTCCCCCACGGCTACGAGGGCCAAGGGCCCGACCACTCCTCGGCGCGGATCGAGCGCTGGCTGACGATGGCGGCCGACGACGCGTTCGTCGTGGCCCAGCCGTCGACGCCCGCGTCGTACTTCCACCTGCTGCGACAGCACTCGCTGGGCGAGGAGCACCGGCCGATGGTGGTGTTCACCCCGAAGTCGATGCTGAAGCGGAAGGAAGCCGCGTCGCAGCCGGCCGACTTCACGACCGGGACCTTCCGGCCGTTCGTCACCGACGACGCGGCCGACCCGGCCACGGTCGACACCCTGCTGATCTGCTCGGGTCGGATCACCTGGGACCTGATGGTCGAGCGGGCCAAGCGGGAGGACGCGGGTCGGTTCGCGATCGCCCGGGTCGAGCAGCTGTACCCGGCGCCGATCGCGGAGCTCCAGGCCGAGCTCGGGCGCCTCACCGGGCTGAAGAACGTCCGGTGGGTGCAGGACGAGCCCGGCAACATGGGCCCCGCGCCGTACTACTCGCTGAACGTCTGGCCCGAGCTCGACGTGAAGGTCGAGTGCATCACGCGACCGCGGTCGTCCTCACCGTCCGTGGGCACCGCCAAGCGGCACGCGGAGGAGCAGAAGGCGCTGATCGCGGCGGCGTTCGAGAACGAGTCCGACCGGACCGTCCAGAGCTACTGACCGTCGCATGTACTTCACCGACCGCGGCATCGAGGAGCTGCAGCAGCGGCGGGGTGAGGAGGAGGTCACCCTGGACTGGCTGGGTGAACGGCTCCAGGAGTTCACCGACACCCACCCGGAGTTCGAGACCGCGGTCGAGCGCTTCGCCACCTGGCTCGCGCGTCTCGACGACCCGGAGGACTGAGCTCGCCTAGGGTCGCCGCATGGGTCTCGCCGCTGACCTCGGTTATCACGTCCGTCGTCCCAACCTCCTGCACCGAGCCATCCAGGCCCTCGCGTCCACCCGGCCGGGTGCCTGGCTGTTCTCCAAGCTCCTGCGCCACCTGGACGACGTCGTGGGCCGGGTCGCCCGCGGTCGGACGAGCGTCCCGGAGCTGCTCGCCGGACTGCCGGTCCTCGACGTGACCACGACCGGCCGGAAGTCCGGGCTCCGCCGTACCTCACACCTGATCGCCGTGCCGTACGCCGACACCCTGGCGCTGCTCGGCACGAACTTCGGTCAGTCCGCGACCCCCGCGTGGGTGCTCAACCTCGAGGCCGACCCGCACACCACCCTCACCCATCACCGGACCACGCTCGACGCCGTCGCCCGGCCCGCCACCGACGCCGAGCAGGCCGAGGTGCTGGCCGGCTCGGCCGCGGTCTACGGCGGGTACCTGAAGTACCAGGACCGGATCACCCACCGCCGCCTCCGCATCTTCATCCTGGAGCACGCGGACCAACGCTGACCCGTCACAAAGAGCACGCCGAAGAGCGCTGACCCGTCAGAAGTGTCTGACCTCTTCTGCCGGGTCAGAGCCGGCAAGCGTGCCTCTTCTGACGGGTCAGAGCCGGCAAGCGTGCCTCTTCTGACGGGTCAGCGCCTGGAGTGGTGCCTCTTCTGACGGGTCAGCGCCTGGAGTGGTGCCTCTTCTGACGGGTCAGCGCTTGCGGTGGCGGGGGAACTCGACGACCTGCTGGAACGTCGGGCGGTTCTGCCAGTCGATGTTCGGCTGGCCGACCAGGCCGAGGGTGCGGAACCCGATCGCGTCGAACTCCGGCATCGTCCCGCCCGAGGCCCTCGAGAGGGTCGAGTCGGTCCAGCTCGCGACTCGGGCGTTCCCGTTGGCCTTGACCAGCGCGGCGTACGTCGTGGCGAGGGCGCGCGCGACGCGTGCGCGACACGTCACCGGTCCGCCGCCGCACTCGTGCCGGGTGAGCTCCCGGCCGAACCCGTCCTGCGGGTGTCGACCCAGCAGCTGCTGCAGTGTCGACATCAGGTATCCCTCGTAGCCCCCGTCGTACGCCGAGCCCAGGTGGGCGTCGCCGCTGTTCGGCGTGTTCACCCACTGCATGGGCAGCTTCGCGTAGCCGGGGACGGTCGCACCGCCCGTCGACGCGACCCCGGAGAGCCCGCCCTTGGCCAGGATCCGGTCGTAGAAGGCGCGGATCAGGTTCGGCACCAGCTCGTCGTCGATCGCGATCGCCGCATGGTGCCGGTACTGCGCAGCGCCGGCACTGGCCTTGCGCCGATGAGCCCCGTCGGACACCCACGCCCGCAGCTGTCTCACCATCACCCGCGTGTGCGCGGTCTGGTGGTGTCCCTTCAGGTACCGCAGCAGCAACGGCGTGATCTCGAGCCCGTCGAGGTCCTGGCTCGCAGCGGTCTCCATCGCCTTCACCACGTCGGCGCGCGTCACCCGGTTGCCGGTCGCGTGGAACGCTCGCTCCAGCTGCCGCACCAGCATCACCGAGCGATAGGTCTGGCCGTTGGCGTACTCCCCGTCGGTCGCGAAGCCCGGCGCCGGCTTGTTGTTCCAGCTCACGAAGTAGCCGTGCCGGGGGTTGATCTGGTGCGGGTGTTGTCTCAGCGACAGGAAGCCGCGCCACTCGGCCCTCCCCGTCCCCCACGTCGGCAGGGTCGGGTCGGCGTGCGGGTTGCGCCGCGGGTCGCGGCCGCTGACGAAGTAGCCGGTGTCGCGGTCGTCGACGTAGAGCCAGTTGAAGGTGTAGCCGATCCGGTTGGCCGAGCGCATCCAGCTGTGGACGTCGTGGGTCACCTTCGGGTCGCCGAAGCCGAGGAAGCCCACCACCGAGTCGATGTCGTGGCCGTACGTCGACCGCTGGTTCACGATCGCGACCGGCCGCCCGTGCACCGTTGTCCAGCCCTGCACGACCCCGTGCCGGGTCCGGTAGATCTCGTGCGACAGCGTCGCCGGGGTCCCACCACCGCTGCCGGCCTTGGGCAGGACGTTCTCGCTGTACGTCTGGTGCAGCATCGGCACGCACCGCCCGCGGAACACGTACGACGTGCCGGTCGCGGCCGGCGTACCCCCGCCCGGGTCGCAGATCTGCTCCACCCGCTGGTCGATCAGGTCGCTGCCCGCCGACGTCGCCGACCATGCGTAGTCGCGCCCTCGCCCGAGCTCGACCAGCCCGGTCCCGGGGAAGGACGCGCCCATCGCGTCGTAGTCGGGCGCGTGCAGGTCGAGCATCGAGAGGATCTGCGGCGCGAAGTAGGAGACCTGCGGCCCGAACACCGCGACCGGGTGGCCCGACCTCGTGTGCGACCCGTTCACCACCAGCGCGTTGCTCATGTGCTGCGGCATCGCGCGCAGCGCGGAGACGATGTTCGCCCCGATCCGCTGCCGCGTCGTCAGCTGTGACGTGGAGCCGGTGGGCAGTCCCGAGCTGGTGCCGCATCCGGTCGAGGTGGCGGCCGGGCCGCCGGTCAGCGGCTTCGGGCCGGGGATGGCGTTCAGGGACCGGCGCCACGACCGGGTGCGCACGTCGTAGCGGAACCGTCGGTCGGTGATGGTCGTCGGTGCCAGCGGGTCGTTCTGGTGGTTGAGGTCCCGGTAGGCGTGCAGGCCGGCCTTCGCGCCGTAGCGCCCGCGCAGGTAGGACAGCAGGTGGGCGTCGTCGGTCTCCGAACCGCCGCCCTTGCCGAAGATGCCACCGATCAGCCCGGCGATGGAGACGACGTCCGCGTCGGTCCACGGCTGCGGCACCGCCGCGTCCGGAGCTCCGGCGAGGTAGTCGACCGGCATCAGCGCCGGGTTGAGCTTCGCGGCGGCGATGTAGGCGTTCACGCCGTCGACGTACGAGTCGATCATCGTCTTCGCCAGCCTCCCGCGCGCGCCGTAGCGCTTCGGGAGGAGGTCGACCTGTCGCTGCGCCTGCGCCGGCGTGTACGGCGCGAGCAGGAGCTGGTCGTGGTCCATCTGCTCGAACTCGCACGAAGCCCCGAGGAAGCCCGCGAGGGTGCCGGCGCCGTAGTGCCGCAGCACGTCCATCAGGAACAGCCGGTCCTCGGCCTGGGCGTAACCGGCGCCGAACGCGGCGGACTGGTCCGTGTCGCCGTAGATGTGCGGTACGTCGTGGGTGTCGCGGTAGATCGTGACGCCGTTACCGGGGGTCTCGGTGCGGGTGACGTCCTGGGGTCGCACGCCGAACGACTCGTCGTTGAAGTACCGCCCGAGCGTCGCGTTCGTCAGCCTCGGGTAGCCGTAGAGCAGGCCGGCGTACTGCCCGAGCTGGTCCTGGCTGTCGGCCGGGCGTTGCTGGGTCGTCTCGAACGCGAGTGCGTCGGTGGCGTTGACCAGCCCGTTCTCCCCCGGTGGCAGCACGTAGCGAGCCTGGCCGTCGGCGTAGTCGTGCCGGCGGTACCCCGGCCCGCCGGCCGCAGCGTCGGCCGACCTTGGCGCGGACGCGAGCAGCGCCAGCGTCGTCGCGGCGGCGGTGAGGGAAAGGACCAGGGCACCGGCGCGAGCGCGCATCGCGGACCTCCAGGGCATCGTCGGGACTCTGACCCAACGCAGCAGGAGGCCTGGAGGTTACGGGCCGGTAACCGCCGCTAGCGCGGTGACCACGGCACCAACGGTCGGACCGTCACCTCAGGGATGGTCGCGTCGCGCGGGACGTCGAGCACGTGCAGGATCGTCGCGGCGACGGTCTCGGGGCTGATCCACTGCGAGGCGTCGTAGGTGCGCCCCTCCTGCTCGTGCACCTTCTCCTGCATCGGCGTCGCGGTCCGTGACGGGAAGACGGTCGTCACCCGCACGCCGTTGCCCATCTCCTCGGCGCGCAGGGCGTCCGCGAGCGCCCGCAGCCCGAACTTCGACGCGCCGTACGCCGCCCAGGAGGTGCCGACCGACAACCCGGCCGCCGAGTTCACGAACACCACGATGCCCCGCGCCGCGCGGATCGCCGGCAGGCAGGCGCGCGTCAGCAGCGCGGGCGAGACCAGGTTGACGTCGAGCTGGGCGCGCAGGTGACGCGCGTCGAGGTCGGCGACCGAGGAGAGCTCGACGATCCCCGCGACCTGGAGCAGCGAGTCGAGCCGCTCCGGGATCCCCTCGATCCGATCGACCGCGTCGGGGTCGGCGAGGTCCATCACGATCGTCCGGCAGCCGGGGAAGCGCCCGGTCAGCTCGGCGGCACGCTCGTGGGTGCGGGCGAGCAGCACCAGGTCGTCGCCGCGCGCGTGCAGGGCGGCGGCGACCGCCGTACCGATCCCGGAGCCGGCCCCGGTGATGAGGTGGGTCGCCATCAGCGCGTGAACACGACTTTGCCGAAGACGTCACCGTCGTTCATCGCGGCGAAGCCGTCGCGGGCGTCGGTCATCGGCAGGGTCCGGTCGATCAGCGGCTTCGTGCCGGTGGCGTCGAGGAACGACACGAGCTGTCCGAGCTCGCCGCTGGTGCCCATCGTCGATCCGATCACGCGGAGCTGGAGGAAGAAGATCCGGTTGAGCTCGGTCTTCTCGGGGTCGGGACCGCTCGTGGCACCGCTGATCACGACCGTGCCGCCGGGCCGGAGCGACCGCAGCGAGTGCGTCCACGTCGCGGCACCGACCGTCTCCATCACGGCGTCGACCCGATCGGGCAGCCGGGCGCCGGTCTCGTACGCCGCGTGGGCGCCGATCTCGAGCGCCCTGGCCCGCTTGGCCTCGTCACGACTGGTGACCGACACCTGCAGCCCCCCGGCCCGGGCCAGCGTGATCAGCGCCGTGGCGACACCGCCGCCGGCACCCTGGACCAGCACGGACTGCCCCGGCTTGAGGCCGCCCTGGACGTAGAGCATCCGGTACGCCGTCAGCCACGCGGTCGGCAGGCACGCGGCCTCCTCGAACGTCAGCGAGGCCGGCTTGGGCACCAGGTTGGCTCGCGGCACGGCGACCCGGTCGGCGAACGTGCCCTGGTAGCGCTCGGAGAGCAGCGACCGGCGCGGGTCCTCGGTCTCGTCGCCACGCCACGACGGGTCGCTGATGACGGCGTGGATGAGCACGTCGTTGCCGTCCTCGTCGATGCCGGCGGCGTCGCAGCCGAGGATCATCGGCAGCGCCTCCTCGCGCAGCCCGACGCCCCGGAGCGACCAGAGGTCGTGGTGGTTCAGCGCAGCAGCCTTCACCGTCACCGTCGTCCACCCGTCGGGCACCTCGGGTTCGGGTCGCTCCCCCACCACCAACCCGCCCAGCGGGTCGTCTGTGCTGAACTTCTCGGCGTACACAGCGAACATGTCCCGACCCTAGTCAGCCCATCATGGCGTCGCGTCAGCGGCGGGCGACACCGTCGGCCCGCGCCGCCGCGGCGACCGCCGTGGCCACCGCCGGACCGACCCGCGGGTCGAACGGCGACGGGACGATCAGGTCGTCGGCGAGGTCGTCGCCGACGAGCCCGGCCAGCGCCTGCGCCGCCGCGAGCTTCATGCCCTCGGTGATCGAGGTGGCGTGCGCGTCGAACGCGCCGCGGAAGATGCCGGGGAAGGCGAGCACGTTGTTGATCTGGTTGGGGTAGTCGGACCTGCCGGTCGCGACGATCCGCGCGTGGCGGTGGGCGATCTCGACGGGCACCTCCGGCGTCGGGTTGGCGAGACCGAACACGATCGCGTCGGCGGCCATGCTCGCGACGACCTCCTCGGGCACGGTGCCGCCGGAGACGCCGAGGTAGACGTCGGCGCCGACCATGACGTCGGCGAGCGAGCCGTGCCGGTCGTGCCGGTCGGCGGTGTCGACGGCCAGGGTCTTCTTCACCGGCGTCAGGTCGGTACGCCGCGAGTTCAGCACGCCCTGCCGGTCGACGACCGCGATGTCCCCCACGCCGGCATTCAGCAGGATCCGGGCCACCGCGACGCCGGCCGCACCGGCCCCGGAGACCACCACTCGCGTAGACTCCGGCGCACGGCCGGTCAGCGTCAACGCGTTGGTGAGGGCGGCGAGCGCCACGACCGCTGTGCCGTGCTGGTCGTCGTGGAAGACCGGGATGTCGAGCATCCCCTTGAGGCGCTCCTCGATCTCGAAGCAGCGCGGCGCGGAGATGTCCTCGAGGTTGATGCCGCCGAAGCTCGGAGCCATTCGGGCGACGGTGGCGATGATCTCCTCGACGTCGGTGGTCGCCAGGCAGATCGGCACGGCGTCGACGCCGCCGAACTGCTTGAACAGCACGGCCTTGCCCTCCATCACCGGCATCGCGGCCGCCGGTCCGATGTCACCGAGGCCGAGCACGGCCGTGCCGTCGGTGACGACCGCGACGGTGTTCGGCACCCAGGTGTAGTGCTGCGTCAACGAGGGATCGGCGGCGATCGCCTCGCAGACGCGCGCGACCCCCGGCGTGTAGGCCAGGGAGAGGTCGTCCCGGCTGCTCAGCGCGACCCGCGACCGTACTTCCATCTTTCCCCCGACGTGGAGGTCGAACACGGGGTCGCCGGCGAAGGGATGCCCGGGCTCGGCGTCGGGTGCAGGGCGGGCCACGGTTCGACTCTGGCACAGTGCGCGGCCGTACGTCGTCGGCGTCCAGTCAGGCGACAGCCCGCGCCCGGCTCAGGTGGCGATGACTCAGGAGGCCTTCTCGAGCACGAACCCGAGGTTGTTGTGCGTGCCGGACACACGTCGACGCGAGCACGCCGCGATGGCGGACACGGCGGCCTGCGCGAGCGGTCGGGCGGGGCCGAAGACGTCCAGGTAGTAGTTGGTCGCCCAGACGTCGAGCACCTTGAAGTCGCGTCGTTCGGCCCAGTCGCGCATGCCGGCCACCGAGACGACTTCGTCATAGACCGTCGGGTACGGCGCGTGCCCGGGCTTGCCGGCGTCCGGCTTGCGCTGCACATAGCGCCGGTACCAGACGTGCGTGCGGTGGGGCGTGCGCTTGGCCAGCCATCCGAACACCGAGTCGCCGTCGGGCACCCGCAGCACCAGGCGTCCTCCGGGACGCAGGGCCCCGGCGATGTTGTCGAGCGCCGTCTCCGCGCCCTCCACGTGCTCGAGCAGGAACGAGCAGTAGGCCACGTCGAACGACGCCGGCGGCAGCTCGACCGTCCGCAGGTCGCCCAGGATCTCCTGGTCGAGGTCGCCGATGTCCTCCCGGCGGAGCCGCAGGGCATCCGCGTCGAGGTCCACGCCGGTCACGACCATCGGGACGCCAGCATCGTGGAACGGCCAGTAGCGGCCGCACCCGGCCTCGAGGACGCTGATCGGACCCTCGCCGTCACCCGAGGTACGGATGGCCTTCAGGAGGTTGGCCCTCTCCTCGGCGCGGTCGGCCAGCAGACGTACCTCTTCAACCATGTGCGCGAGTCTCTCAGGACCCCGGTACCGCGGCATCATCGGTTTTTGGGGTCCCCCACCCGCGCCAGCCGCGCCGCCGACGCCGGCCGGGGCCACACCCGGGCGACCACGACGGCCACCACGTCGCGGTCCGCGATCACACCTCGGTGACGGGAGTCGACGCCCACGTCGGGGTTGTCGCTCAGCAGCCACCACCCCGGCTCGTCGGCGCGCGTACGACGCGGCTCGACCGCCCGCTTCACCGCCAGCGTGCCGTCGGGGAACCGTGCCAGCACCAGGCGGCCGGCCGTCACCGGCGCGGCGTACCGGACGAGCAGACGGTCGCCGGGTTCGAGCGTCGGCCGCATCGACGTGTGGTGCACGCGAGCCAGCCCGAATGCGGGTGGACGGAGCGGGTACGAACCCGCTCCAGGGGGCTTCGGCACGCGGAGTAGTGTCCCAGGCGAGGCAGAGATCCCCGCTAGCCCAACGACGAAAGGACCCCGATGTTCGCGAAGCTGTTCGCTCCCACGGTCGACGTGTCGGCGCACTGCGACCTTCCCTGCGGCGTCTACGACCCCGCGCAGGCGCGCATCGAGGCGGAGTCGGTCAAGGCGATCATCGCCAAGGTCGCCGACAACGACGACCCCGACTTCCGCACCCGCGCGATCCTGATCAAGGAGCAGCGCTCCGAGCTGGTGAAGCACCACCTGTGGGTGCTCTGGACCGACTACTTCAAGCCCCCGCACTTCGAGAAGTACCCCCAGCTCCACACCCTGGTGAACGAGGCAACCAAGCTGGCCGGCGCCACCGGCACCAAGGGTGAGCTCGACGCCGCGAAGGCCGACGAGCTGCTCGCCAAGATCGACGAGATCGCCGAGATCTTCTGGGAGACCAAGAAGGCTTGAGCGCCAGCGCAGGTCGCTGACCTGCGGATTCATGCCTCAGACGCCGCCCCAGTCCGCCCAGAGTCCGCGAGTGGGCTGAGAGCGGCGTCTGGCACGTCCCGGGTCCGGTCCTCATCGCCCGGCGACAGGTGCGCGTTGCTCCGCAGCGCGACCAAATGCGGGGCGCCCCCCGTGTGTTGTCAACGAGGGGCGTTCAACCACCGAGTTCAGCAGTTGGCTTCACGATGGCCGTGGGGACGCGCGGCTCGCCAGTGCCATTGGTCCCTTGCCCGGTCCCGTTCGTGCACGGCATGACGATGCCCCGGCGTTCCACGGGTTCGCCGGGGCATCCGCCACCCCCCGATGACGCGCAACGCCCCGGGGAGGTTTGGGCCCTCACCCGGGGACGTCACTACCGGACGCGTAGTCCGGTCCGATCAGCAGAACACGCGCAGGTCGACCCGCGTCACACCCGGAGGGCTGGAGCATGACAACGCCCGACGGCTCTCACCGGCGGGCGTTGTGTCCGGCTCTCAAACCAGACACCGACCCCGGGCATGGGTCCCCGAGGACGGTGGATCCAACCTAGGCAGCCGACTCGCGGTCGGTCGTCCACAAGATCGGGGAGCGTGAACATGTGGCGACAGCGCCCGCAAGGGGTGCGGGGCGGTTCTCGTACTCCTCGCACCCGGGTGGAGAACTCGAAGGCCCACCACCGGCGGGCCTTCTTCATGTTTGCGCCACCCGCAGAGGGGCACGGCTAGGGTGGAAAGGCACACCCAGCTCGTCCCGGGAGGCACGTGATGGACCCCGCCCCGCCGAAGGCCGACGTCTCTCTGCGCGTCCCAGCAGACGGCGCCTATGTCTCCGTGCTCCGGACCATGACGGCCGGTCTCGCCGCCCGGCTGGACTTCACCGTCGACGACATCGAGGACCTCCGGATCGCGGTCGGCGAGGCCTGCGCGCTGGTGCTCCCGGAGGCCACACCCGGCGGGGATCTCGAGGCCGAGTTCCGGCAGACCTCCGGCAGCCTCACCGTCTCGGTCCGGGTCGCGACGCAGAACCGGGCCGAGCCCGACTACGAGAGCTTCGCCTGGCAGGTCCTCAGCACGCTGGCCACCGAGGCGACCGCCAACGCGAACGAGCACCATCTCGAGGTGAGCTTCACGACCGACTCGAGCCTCGCCCTGCATGACGGGCGACAAGGAGCCGGCGGCTGAGATGGTCTTCGACGGGGGATCGGGACCCCAGGTGCCAGGTCGCCAGGGGGCGGGCTCGGACGGGCGATCGGGCGGCACTCGGGAGCAGAACGGCGTGCTGTTCGGTCGGTTCCGCGACCTGTCGGCGCCCGAGGCCGACCGGCTGACGGCACGCGACGGCCTGGTGGCGCTCCACCTGCCTCTGGTCGAGCACTGCGCCCGGCGCTTCCGCAATCGGGGCGAGCCGTTCGAGGACCTGGTGCAGGTCGGCACGATCGGTCTGATCAAGTCGATCGACCGGTTCGACCTGGGCCGCGGCGTCGAGTTCTCGACGTACGCGACCCCGACGATCATCGGCGAGATCAAGCGCTACTTCCGGGACAAGGGCTGGGCGATCCGGGTGCCACGGCGGCTCCAGGAGCTGCGGATGCAGATCGGTGCCACCACCGCCGACCTCACCCAGACGCTCGGGCGCTCACCCACGCCGCGCGAGCTGTCCGACGCGATCGGCTGCACGATCGAGGAGATCATCGAGGGCATCGAGTCCAGCAACGCCTACTCGACGCTCAGCCTCGACGCCGCCGACGACAACGGCGAGGACGGCGGGGTGTCGATGCTGGACCTGATCGGCCTCGACGACGACGAGCTGGAGCAGATCGAGATCCGCGAGTCGATCAAACCCCTGCTCGAGGCCCTCCCGACCCGCGAGAAGCGGATCCTGCTGCTGCGCTTCTTCAAGAACAGGACCCAGTCGGAGATCGCCCTCGAGATCGGGGTCAGCCAGATGCACGTGTCGCGGCTGCTGAGCCGGACGCTCGCGCAGCTGCGCACCTCCCTGCAGGAGCCCGTCTGACGACGGGACGCAGGCTAGGCCGTGTCGTCGCGGGCGTCGGCCAGCGCCTCGAGGCTGGCGGGGTGCAGCAGGCCGATCAGCACCACGACCGCGATGACGACCAGCACCACCGAGACCCAGGTCGTGCCGCCGCCGAGGAAGTTCCAGGCGAGCCCGAGCGCCATCACCTGGACCACCACGATGGGGCTGCGGCTCCACGTGCGGCCGCGTACGACGGACCACGCGCAGAGCATCATCAGCCCACCGAGCAGCACGAAGAACACCGACGTGGTGACGCCCATGGCAGCTCGGTCGCCGTGCACGTCGGCCGCGAGCAGCACGCCGTACACCAGCACCAGGAGCCCCTCCACCGCCGCCAGGCTCGCGGCCACGACCAGGGGGGGCGGCGGGGTCGGGACCCGCTCGTGTCGCTGGTCCTTAGGCACGTCGTCAGGGTACGGGTGGGGGTGCCGGTCACCGGTGGGTGGACGGCCCCTCGAGGATGTCCGGGCCTGTGACAAAACTGACCAGCGAAAAGGGTTGTCTCCCGATGCAATCCTTGCCACTGTGGAGGACGCGCTCGTGAATGCATTCACATCCGCGCGCCCTGACGGATTCCCCCTGTGAAAGTGAGTTCTGCGAAAGCCATGGATTGGCGTGACCGCTCTGCCTGCCTCGACGAGGACCCGGAGCTGTTCTTCCCCATCGGCAACACCGGGCCGGCCATCCTCCAGATCGAGGAGGCCAAGCAGGTGTGCCGGCGCTGTGACGTGCGCGAACAATGCCTCCAGTGGGCGTTGGAGGCCGGCCAGGACCACGGAGTCTGGGGCGGCCTGAGCGAGGACGAGCGCCGCGCCCTGAAGCGTCGCAGCACGCGTGCCCGCGTCCGGACCGCCTGAGCAGCCGCCTCACCCGCCGTCCAGGGGTACGTCGACCACCGCGCGCGCACCTCGCACGGGCCCGGCTCGCAGCTCCAGCAGGCCACCCAGCTCGGACTCCACCAGGGTCCGGACGATCGACAGACCCAGGTTCACCGAGGTGTCGAGGTCGAACGCCTCCGGAAGGCCGACCCCGTCGTCGTCCACGATCACCCGCAGCCGCCCGGCCAGCCGCTCCGGCGCCACCGTGATCGAACCGCCGGACCGATCGGGGTAGCCGTGCTCCACGGCGTTCTGCAGGAGCTCGGTGAGGACCATGGCCAGGGCGGTCGCCGTCTCGTTCGCGAGCAGTCCGAACGATCCGTCCCGGCGTACGACGGGTCGGTCGCCGTGCCCGTCCGGCCCCGCGCCGACGTCGGTGACCATCACGCCCAGCCGGTCGGCGATCTCGTCGAAGGCGACCTCGTCGAGCACCTCCTGGCTGAGCGTCTCGTGGACGATCGCGATCGAGCCCACCCGGCGGACCGCCTCCTCGAGCGCGCTGCGCGCCTCGTCCGACCCGATCCGGCGCGCCTGCAGGCGCAGCAGCGCAGCCACGGTCTGCAGGTTGTTCTTCACCCGGTGGTGGATCTCGCGGATCGTGGCGTCCTTGGTGACCAGCTCGCGGTCGCGGCGGCGCAGGTCCGTCACGTCTCGCACCAGCACCAGTGCCCCGACGTGCTCGCCCTGTGACCGCAGCGGCATGGAGCGGACGATCAGCGAGACCTCGTCGTCGCCGACCTCGGTGTCGAGATGGGCGCGGCCGCCGAGGACCGCGCTCAGCGTCTCCTCGTCGGGGCGCCGCCGGGGCGGCACGAGCTCGCGGGTGACCTCCGCCAGGACCCGCCCGTCCAGGTCGCCGGACCAGCCGAGCCGCCGGTAGACCGACAGGGCGTTCGGGCTCGCGTAGGTCACCCGTCCACGGTCGTCGATGCGGACGAACCCGTCACCGACCCGGGGCGAGTCGGCGTGGTCGCTGCGCTGTCCGTCGGGCGGGAAGTCGCCGGTCGCGATCATGGCGGTCAGGTCGGCCGCGGCCTGGAGGTAGGACAGCTCGAGCCGGCTGGGGGTGCGCACGCCCAGGAGGTTGGTGTTGCGCGCGATCACCGCGATCACCCGGCCGGCGTGGGGCACCGGGATCGTCTCGACCCGGACCGGCACGTCGTCGCGCCACTCCGGGTCACCCTCGCGGATCAGCCGCCCGTCGGCGTAGGCACTGTCGAGCATCGGCCGCCGTCCGTTCGCGACGAAGCTGCCGACGATGTCGTCGACGTACGCCGTGGGGCCGGTCGTCGGCCGCATCTGTGCCGCCGCCCAGAAACCCTCTCCTCCGCTGTCGGGCAGCCACAGCACCAGGTCGGCGAACGACAGGTCCGCGATGATCTGCCAGTCGGCCATCAACAGCTGGAGCACGCCGACATCGCTCTCGTCGAGGTCGGTGTGGCTGCGGACGAGCTCCAGCAGGGACGGCACCGGCTCAGCGTAGGGCGGGTCCCCGATCCGGCGGCCCCGTCCCGCGGGATCCGCCGTCGGCGCCCGACTGGCAGGATGGCCGTATGTCGACGGCGTACTGGCACCAGGTGCGGTCCGCCGAGATGAAGGTCCCCACCGACCGTCCCCTCGCCGACCTGACCGCGGAGCTGACCACGATGCTCGGGTCGACCGATCCGGTCGAGCGTGACGAGATCGCCTACCCGATCCTGGCCACCTGGATCTCCGAGGGTGTCTACGACGACCTGCTGGCCGGGCTGGGCGACGGCATGGCGGCCGGCCTCATCCAGGGGCTCGGCGAGATCGACACCGACTCGGTGTTCCGGCGCAGCTTCTCGGTGCTGGTGCTGGCCGAATGCATCGAGCGCGACAACACCGAGAGCCGGCTGCCTGCGGCCAAGATCCTCGAGTGGGGCGACCGGGCTTCCGGCTGGCTCGTCCGCGAGCGCGACGTCCGGGGCTACGTCCCCGACAAGGGCTGGGCCCACGCGGTGGCGCACGGCGCCGACGCGATCCGGGTGCTCGCGGACTCGCCGCACCTCGGGCTGAACGAGCTGACCGTGCTGCTCGACGTGATCGCCGACCGGGTGATCCAGGAGACGCCGGCCCCGCTGTCGAGCGGCGAGCCCGACCGGCTCGCGATGGCGACCATGAGGATCCTCCGGCGGCGGCTGGTGCCGCTGCGGATCATCGAGCCGTGGCTCGCCCGCGTGACCGCTGCCGCCACGATCGACGGGCCCGTCGAAAGCGATCCCTACCTCACCACCGGAAACCCCGAGGCCTTCCTGCGGGCCCTGCACATCCAGGTCGCGCTCGCCCCCGAGCCGATCGACGTCCGGGCCGACCTGTTGCTCGAGCTGGTGGCAGCCCTGCGCGCGACCAACGCGACGTACCTGCGCCACTGATCGCGTCCGGGCCCGGTCGGTGTCAGGTGACCGGTCGGTAACGTGCCCTCATGAGCGATTCCGAGACCCCCGGCCGGACGTCCGGGCACGCCGGCGAGCTGGCCGTCGCCGTGGCCCGCGCGCACGGCGTCGAGACGCTGTTCACCCTGTCCGGCGCGCACGTCTTCCCGATGTACGACGGGGCGGTCAAGGCCCAGCCACCGATGCGGATCCTCGACGTCCGCCACGAGCAGACCGCCGCCTTCGCGGCCGAGGCGACCGGCAAGCTCACCCGGGTACCCGGGCTCGCCGTCCTGACCGCCGGACCCGGGGTCACCAACGGGGTCAGCGCCATCGCGCAGGCGCAGTTCGCGGGCTCGCCCCTCGTCGTCGTGGGCGGTCGGGCGCCGCAGAACCGCTGGGGCAGCGGAAGCCTCCAGGAGCTCGACCAGCCGCCGATCGTCGCCTCGATCACGAAGAGCGCGCGCACCATCCCGACCGCCGCCGAGGTGACCGATGGGTTCGACGAGGCCTTCCGGCTCGCGGGCTCCTCCCACCGGGGTCCGGTGTTCGTCGACGTCCCGATGGACGAGTTCTTCAACCAGGCCACGGCCACCGTGCCCGACGGCGTACGCGAGAGCGGCGCGGCTCCCGACACGGACGCGATCGAGCGCATCGCGCGGCTGCTGGCCGACGCCCGGAGGCCGGTCCTGATCCTGGGCACCGACGTCTGGGCCGACGGCGCCGAGCAGGTGGCGCTCGAGCTGGTGCGCGCGATCGGCATCCCCACGATCACCAACGGCATGGGCCGCGGGATCGTCCCCGGCGGAGATCCGTTGCTGGTCACCAAGGCGCGCGGCAAGGCCCTGAACGGCGCCGACCTCGTCGTCGTGGTCGGGACGCCCCTCGACTTCCGACTCGGGTACGGCGTGTTCGGAGGCAAGGAGGAGGGCACGACACCGGCCCGCGTCGTCCACGTCGCCGACTCCCCGGGCCAGGTCGCGCAGCACGCCCCGCTGGCGGACGCGGTCGCCGGCGATCTCTCCGCGGTGTTCCGGGGGCTCGCCGAGGCGCTGGAGCGCACCGACCTCTCCGCCTGGAAGGCCTGGGTCGAAGACCTGCAGGCGACGGTGCGGGAGGCCACGGCCCGTGATGCCGAGCTGCTCGCCGCCGAGGCCGACCCGATCCACCCGGCCCGCATCTACGGCGAGCTCCTCCCCCGGCTGGCCGACGACGCGGTCGTGATCGGTGACGGGGGCGACTTCGTCAGCTTCGCCGGCAAGTACGTCGAGCCGAAGCGACCCGGCGGCTGGCTCGACCCCGGCCCCTACGGCTGCCTGGGAGCCGGTCTCGGCGCCTCGATCGCGGCCCGCCTGGCGCGCCCGTCGGCGCAGGTCGTGCTGCTGCTCGGTGACGGAGCCGCGGGGTTCTCGCTGATGGACGTCGACACCCTGGTCCGGCACGACCTGCCGGTGGTGATGGTGATGGGGAACAACTCCGCCTGGGGCCTGGAGAAGGGCCCGATGCAGATGATCTACGGCTACGACGTCGCCGCCGACCTGGGCCGGCAGACGCGGTACGACGAGGTGGTCCGGGCCCTCGGCGGTGCCGGTGAGACGGTCACCGACCCGAAGCAGATCGGGCCGGCGATGGACCGCGCCTTCGCCGCGAGCGCGCCGTACCTCGTCAACGTGATCACCGACGTGGACGCGGCGTACCCGCGGAACACGTTCGGCGTCTGAGGCTGCTCGGCGATGCGGATCAGACGTGCCCTGCCCGAGGACCTCGCCGCAGTCGGGGAGGTGACCGTCTCGGCGTACGCGGAGTTCGCGGACGACGACACCGGGGACTACGTCCACCTCCTACGTGACGCCGCGACCCGGGATCGCGAGGCCGAGCTGTGGGTGGCCACGCCCGACGACTCCGAGGAGATCCTCGGAACCGTCACGATCGCGCCGGCGGGGTCGCCGTGGCGGGAGGTCGGTCGCGAGGGCGAGGGCGAGTTCCGGATGCTGGCAGTGGCACCGACCGCGCGGGGCGCGGGCGTCGGCGGGGCACTGGTCGAGCTGGTCGTCGGCCGGTTCCGTCGCGAGGGTGCGTCGGCCGTGGTGATGTCGACGCTGCCGCGGATGCGCGCGGCCCACCGGATCTACGAGGGCGCCGGCTTCGTCCGCGACCCGTCGCGCGACTGGTCGCCCGTCCCGGGGGTCGACCTGGTCGCCTACCGGCTCGAGCTGGAGCCGACCGGATGACCGAGGCGACCCTGAGCTTCACCGTCGCGGCCGAGGACACGGCCGCCGCCCTGGGCTCCGGCAGCCTCCTCGTGCTCGGGACGCCGCGGCTGCTGGCCTGGTGCGAGGCGGCGACCTGTGCGGCCATCGCCCCGGAGCTGGCCGAGGGCGAGACCTCGGTCGGCACCCGCGTCGAGCTCGAGCACACCCGGGCCAGTGCTGTCGGCGTACGCCTGGAGGTGACGGCGACTCCGGTGTATCGCGACGGCCGGCTCCACCGGTTCAGCGTGCTGGCGCGGGAGACCGACCGCGGGCGCGTCGTCGGCACCGGCGAGGTGACCCGGGTCGTCGTCGACGCCGAGCGGTTCCTCGCCCGCGCCGGCGGGTGAGGCTGTCGCTCTCCCCGTAGTCCGGCGGTTGAGGAGGTCCCGCGCCACGGCGGTTGAGGAGGTCGCTTGCCCGGTGGTTGAGGAGGTCGCTCTGCGACCGTCTCGAAACCTCCGGGGGCCCGCGATCGCGTTGCTCTCCGATCCCTACCAAGAAGAATACCTCGAGAAATCTTGGCTGCGCCCTGTGGACAACCGCCCTTTCGGGCCAGGACTGTCGGTAAGCCCTGATCTAATACCGGTATGGGTAACCCGGTGGCATCGCAGGCACGGCCGGACACGGCCGCCGACGTGCTCGCCGCTGCCCGGCGCGAGCGGACCGCGGCCGACGCAGCGGAGGCTCGGCTGTGCCAGCTGGCAGTCGACTGGGCGATCATGCATCCGGCCGACTCGATCCACGCACCCGCGACCCACACTCTGCGGGGGTTCGGGGAGACCGACCTCGCCCTGGCCGGCGAGGGTGCCCCGACGATCGCGGAGTACTGCGTGGCGGAGTTCGCCGCCGCGGTCGGGTTGTCGACCGAGGCCGGGAAACGCCACGTCGGTGAGGCTCTCGAGATCCGTTACCGCCTCCCCCGCCTGTGGGACCGACTGGTCTCCGGTGACCTGGCCGCGTGGAAGGCGCGGCTGGTCGCCTGCGAGACCATCCGCCTCTCCGCCGACGCCGCGGCGTACGTCGACCGACACGTCGCCCAGGTCGCCCACCGGCTGAAGCCCACCCAGCTGGACCGGGCCGTCAACAAGGCGATCGGCCGGTTCATGCCCGACGAGGTCCAACGCCTCGCCGAAGCATCCTGGGACAAACGACACGTCACGATCTTCGAGCAGCTCGTCTCCTTCACCGGCACCATGACCGTCGAGGCCGAGCTCGACATCGCCGACGCCCTCGACCTCGAAGCCGCCGTCGCCGCCGGCGCCGCGGCCCGCGCCGCCCTGGGCTCCACCGAGTCGTTGGACGTCCGCCGTGCCCACGCCATCGGCGACCTCGCCCGCCACCAACCCTGTCTGGACCTCACCACCGACCAGACACC
>Ga0070665_100000875_pt1 | contig 38817 bp, 31 predicted proteins | sample KBSS13metaG_FD_65862 | JGI IMG/M metagenome (GOLD analysis project Ga0070665, IMG submission 65862) | Switchgrass rhizosphere microbial communities from Kellogg Biological Station, Michigan, USA - KBS S1-3 metaG | ecosystem: Host-associated > Plants > Roots > Rhizosphere > Soil ... | reverse complement strand
GGCCCCGCCCGGGCATCAATGCCCGGGCTACGGTGAAACCAAAAAGCCGGCTGAAGCCGGCTCAAGAAGATCTCTGACCTTGGAGCCGGCTTCAGCCGGCTTTTCTTTTCGGGCGTAGCCCGGCATTGATGCCCGGGCGGGCTCCGCCGGCCCTACTTCCCCCCGATCATCCCCATCACCCCCGCCCGGATCATCGCGACCGAGATCGCGGCCAGGAAGAGGCTCGCCACCTTGGCGATCGCCCGCGAGCCGGCGGCGCCGGTGACGCGGCCGACATAGGGGCTGGCGACCAGGGTCAGGAACACGAGGGCCATGTTGACGATCAAAGAGCCCAGGGTGGGGATGTAGCCGTAGGCCTCCCGCGAGACCAGGATCGAGGTGATCGCCGCCGGTCCCACGATCAGCGGGATGCCGAGCGGGACGATGCCGACCGAGGCCAGATCCTCCCCCTCAGCGCCCTCGGTGGGGTCGCGCCGGCGGTAGTCGCCGAAGATCAGGTTGGAGATGCTGAGCACCAGCAGGATCAGCCCGCCGCCCACCCGGAGATCGTTGACGGTGATGCCGAGAAGCGAAAAAATCAGCTGGCCGGCAAAGAGGATCAGCACCGAAAGCCCGATCGCGGTGAGCATCGCCTGCAGCGTCAGCCTGCGGCGGTCGGCCGGGGGGAGGTTCTCGGTGACGCTGAGGTAGATGGGGATGATCCCCATCGGGTTGATGGCCACGAAGAGCGGCAGGAAGCTCTGAATATACGGGGCGATATAGGAGCGCATGATCGGGATCCGGAAAGGGTCCCGGGGAGCATATCGCGATGAGAATCCGAATTCCTGGTCTGGTTTTCGTCCTGGTCTCAGCCGTCCTCCCCCTGCTCGCCGCCGGCTGCGCGTCGACGCCCCCGCCGGGGACGGGGGACATCGCCTTCCGGCTCTACTGGCAGGGGGAGGAGGATCTCGACCTCCACGTCCAGGAGCCCTCGGGCGCCACCATCTACTTCCAGAGCCGCAAGACCGAATCCGGCGGCGAGCTCGACGTCGACTGCAACTCCGCGGCCGACCGGATCTGCTGGACGCCGGTCGAGAACGTCTTCTGGCCCGTGGGCAAGGCGGCGGAGGGGGACTACACCTACTGGGTCGAGCTGTTCCAGCACTCCGGGCAGCAGAAGACGGTGCCCTTCACCCTGCAGGTCCTTCTCGGCAAGCAGGTGGTCCACAGCGAAAAGGGCATCATGAGCGTGATGGCCAGCGCCTCACCCAAGTTCCATTTCCAGTACCGGCACGATCCTACTGGCCGACCGGGGCAGCCGCCGGCTCGCCGATCACCTGGATCTGGTTCGTCACGTCCTTGACCCCATCGGTCTGGCGGGCGATCCTCTCGGCGATGTCGCGCTGGCCGGCGAGGGCGACCTTCCCCTTCAGGGTCACGTGGCCGTTGTCCGTGTCGACGTCGATGTAGAGGGCGTTGATCCCCGGATCGGCCGCCAGCTTGGACTTCACCTTGGAGGTGATGGTGGCGCTGTCCATCGCCTCGTTGACCACCGGGCCGATCTTCTCCTGCGCCTTCTCGGCGCCGCGCTCGATGGCCGCGCCGGCCGAGTTGACGCTGTCCTTGATCTGCTCGCCCGCGGCCTTGAAATCCTTATTGGCCTGATCGACGTTCTGATCCACCTGCTTGCCGTCCACGCGCACGGTGGTGTTGCCCTGCGCGTCCCGGTTCGCGTGGACCGCGTTGACATCCCGATCGCAGCCGGCCAGCGGGATCATCACGACTCCCAGCCAGACGGCCGCCAGGATGGGGAGTGATCTCGTTCTCATGGTGTCGTCTCCTTTCGAGAGGATGGTCCTCCAGACCGGGGAGTAGCAATTCCCGCACCCGGCAGGCATCATCCGCGAAGAACTTCTGGATAAAAAAAGGGGGGAGGCGGGCTGGTCTGTGGACTCAGGACGCCTCCCCATTCAGGGAGGGGCCGCGAAAGGCTGCTTCGCGCCGGTACTGCGTTTGCTACTCCCGGGATTTCTCCCGAGTGCTGCCGGTTCGCCGTGCTACCGGCCCTGCGGATCTGGGTAACTGCATCGTTCATGCCAGACCGCTTTTTTCCTCCTCCGGAACGGGGGAGGCCAGGAGGGGTGTTGCGGAGTCCGGGGCCTGTCCTTGTCTGGGGCGCCCCCTCCTGGCCTCCCCCTGGCCAACCCGCCCCCTCCCCCAGGGGGAGGAATCCTTGCTGCGTCCCCTCTCCTGATCCAGGCAGGTTGGAAAAAGCAGCGCTAAGGGGAGGGATTGTTGCGTGAAACTTTTACAGAACCGGCAGAGGCATCCGCGACGCGACGCCCGCCACCCGCTCGGCGCCGCTGTAGACGTTGAAGCGGTCGCCGCGCAGAAAGCCGATGAGGGTGAGGCCGAAGCGGTTGGCCAGCTCCACCGCCAGGCTGCTCGGGGCGGAGACGGCGCAGATCACCGGCACCCCGGCGACCAGGCACTTCTGGAGGATCTCGTAGCTCGACCGACCGCTCACCAGGACCAGGAAGCGGTTGAGGGGGAGGAGGTCTTCGCCGAGCGCCCAGCCCATCAGCTTGTCGAGGGCGTTGTGGCGCCCCACGTCCTCGCGGACGGCGAGGAGCTCCCCGTCCGTGTCGAAGAGGGCCGCGGCGTGGAGCCCGCCGGTGACGGTGAACAGGCCCTGGGACTCGCGCAGCCGGTCCGGCAGCGTGGCGATGAGCGCGGGCGAGATCTCGGGTCCCGGCGGAATCGCCTCCGTCACCCGCAGCGTCAGCGCCTCCAGCCCCGCCTTGCCGCAGACGCCGCAGGAGCTGGTGGCGAAGAAGTGGCGCTCGAGGCCGGCGAGCTCCGGCTCGGGGAGCCCGTCCGCCAGCTCGACCTCGATGATGTTGGCGCAGGCCTCGCCGGGCTCGGCGCAGGGCTGGACGCGCAGCACCTCCTCGCGCCGCCGGATCACCCCTTCGGCGAAGAGGAAGCCCAGGGCCAGCTCGGCGTCCGCGCCGGGGGTGCGCATGGTGACCGCCACCGTGCGGCGCCGCCCTTCCTGGATCAGGCGGATCTCGAGCGGCTCCTCGGTCGCCAGCTCGTCGGGGCGCGACTCGGCGACGCCGGACTCCACCCGGTAGACCCGGGCGCCGGTCGTGCTCGGCTTCGCGAGACGGAGGCGCATGCGATTAGTTTCTCATGATTCCTGAGCGCGGGAGGCGAGGATCTGCCAGAGCCGCGGCCAGAGGCCGAATCCCACGACGGAGGCCGTCAGGTAGAGGAGATAGGCCAGCGCCGAGGAGGTCCCCAGGCCGGGAAAGAGCTTCTCCGGCAGCCAGTAGAGGAGGAACGCGACGAGCGCCAGGGCGGCGGCGCCGCCCAGCACGATCCCGATCCGGCCGCCGGCCGTCCGCGGCGGCGTAAACGCCGGCTTGGAGACGACGCAGCCGGCGAGGAGGCCGCAGGCGCCCGGCTCCGCCCCGACGGCGAAGGCGAGGACGAGCGTGACCGCGCCGATCAGGACGTCCCAGGACGGCCGCCACCCCCGCGGGCCCTTCCACCCCCCCGCCGCCCAGGCGAAGAGCGCGCCCAGCACGAAGCCGCCGCCCACGTCCTCCGGCAGATGCACGCCCAGGTAGAGCCGCGACATCCCCACCAGCAGGACGATCACCCCCGCGGCGATCCAGAGCCACCGCCGCTGGTAGTAAAACGCCCAGGCCAGCCAGAAGGTGGCCGCGTTCTGCGAGTGCCCGCTCGGGAAGCCGTGGCCGATCGCCGTCCGCTCCGCCGCCGGCGAGCTCAGCATCGGGTCGTCCTGGAACGGCCGGGTGGTGCCGAACAGCTCCTTCAGGATCCGGTTGGCGAGAAACGACGCCGCGAACGCGATCGACAGCCGCCGCGCGAAAATGGGATCGATCAGCCAGTAATAGAGAAGGAGCAGCGGCCAGAGCACCGCGCTGGTGCCGAGACCGGTAAAGAACAGGAACAGGGGGTGCACCTGCTGGCCAAAAAGATGCTGGAGGAAGCGGATCGTACCCATGGCGGTCCATGAGGCATGCATCTTGCGTTCCCACGTCGCTTCGGAACGAAGTTGCGGAGGACGAATCATGGCGCGAGCGATCTGGAAAGGCAGCATCAGCTTCGGTCTGGTCAACATCCCGGTCGGCCTCTATTCGGCCGAGACGCGGGACGAGATCAGCTTCAAGCTGCTCGACAAGAAGACGATGTCGCCCATCCACTACAAGCGGGTCAGCGAGGAGAGCGGCAAGGAGGTGCCGTGGGACGAGACCGTCCGCGGCTACGAGTTCGAGTCCGGCAAGTACGTCGTGCTCTCGGACGAGGATCTGAAGGGTGCCGCTCCCGAGGCCACGCAGACGATCGACATCGTCGACTTCGTCGACATCGACGAGATCAGCCCCCTCTACTTCGACAAGCCCTACTATCTCGGCCCCGATAAGAAGGGGGCCAAGGCCTACGCGCTGCTGCGCGAGACGCTCCGCCGCACCGGCAAGGTCGGCATCGCCAAGGTGGTGATCCGCACCCGCCAGTATCTCGCCGCCGTCGTCGCCCGCGGCGAGGTGCTGACGCTGGAGCTGCTGCGCTATGCCCACGAGCTGCGCGACCCTTCCGAGCTCGACGTCCCCGGCGGCAAGGCCGGGGTGACCGACCGCGAGATCGACATGGCCGAGCGGCTGGTCGAGGGGATGGTCGCCGCCTGGGACCCCGAGAAGTACAAGGACACCTACCGCCAGGACCTGATGAAGATGATCGAAAAGCGGGTCGAGGCCGGACAGCTCGAATCCTCCCCCGAGCCGGCGCCGAAGCCGAAGGCGGACCGCGGCAACGTGGTGGACCTGATGGCGCTGCTCAAGCAGAGCGTCGAGCAGGGCGGGAAGACGGCGCCCAAGAAGGCGGCCGCCAGCTCGGCTTCCAGCTCGACCTCGAAAAAGGCGCCCGCCAAGAAGGCTCCGGCCAAGAAGGCCGCCCACAAGCCGGCCAAGAAGGCGGCCGCCAAGCGGAAGAGCGCCTGAGCCATGGGCCTGACGGAATACAAGAAGAAGCGGAACTTCCGCGCCACCCCGGAGCCCGAGGGGAAGGTCAAGAAAGACCAGGGGAACTCCTTCGTCATCCAGAAGCACGCCGCCACCCGCCTGCACTATGACTTCCGGCTGGAGATGGAAGGGGTGCTGCGGAGCTGGGCCGTGCCCAAGGGGCCGAGCCTCGATCCCGGCGAGAAGCGGCTGGCGGTCCACGTCGAGGACCACCCGATCGATTACGGCGATTTCGAGGGGATCATCCCCAAGGGGCAGTACGGCGGCGGCACCGTGCTCCTATGGGACCGCGGCACCTGGACCCCCGAGGGGGACCCGGTCGCGGCCTACAAGAAGGGGAACCTCAAGTTCCAGCTCGACGGCGAGAAGCTCCACGGCCGCTGGGTCCTGGTGCGAATGGGCCCCCGCAGCCAGGACGGAGAGCACGAGAACTGGCTCCTGATCAAGGAGAAGGACGACACCGCCGTGCCCGGCAGCGACGACGCCGTGGTCCAGCAGTACCCCAACAGCGTCGAGACCGGCCTGAGCCTGGAGGAGATCGCCGCCGACCCCGAGCGCGTCTGGCAGTCGAACCGCGCCGAGAAGACCGCCAGCTTCAAGGACAAGATCGCCGCCAGGGCCGCCAAGGCGGTGGCGAAAAAAGCGCCGGCGAAAAAGAGCCCCGCGAAGACGGCAGGGACGAAGAAGACCGCCGAGCCGTCTTCCGCGGCCGCCGCGATCCCCGGCGCCCGCAAGGCGGCGATGCCGTCCTCCATCGAGCCGCAGCTCGCGACGCTCGTCGACGCGGTCCCCCGTGGCGAGGAGTGGATCCACGAGATCAAGTACGACGGCTACCGGGCGCTCTGCGAGATCCGCGACGGCGAGGCCCGCCTGATCACCCGCCACGGCAAGGACTGGACCGACCGCTTCTCCCCCGTGGCCCGCGAGGCGGCGAAGCTTCCCGTGCGCCAGGCGATCCTCGACGGCGAGGTGGTGGTCCTGGAATCGGACGGCACCACCAGCTTCCAGACGCTCCAGAACGCCCTGGCCGAGAACCGGCAGGACGATCTCGTCTACTTCGCCTTCGACCTGATCTACCTCGACGGCTACGACCTGCGCGGCGCTTCGCTCCTGGACCGCAAGGCGGCGCTCCTCGAGCTCCTCGCCGGCGGCGGCAAGACGATCCGCCCGGGAGACCACATCGAGGGGGACGGCGAGGGCTTCTACCGGCAGGCCTGCAACTTCGCCCTGGAAGGGATCATCTCCAAGCGAGCCGACCTCCCCTACCACGCCGGCCGCAATAAAGACTGGCTGAAGGTGAAGTGCCTGAAGCGGCAGGAGTTCGCAATCGTCGGCTTCACCGATCCGGAGAAGTCCCGCGTCGGCTTCGGCGCGCTCCTGCTCGCGGTCAACGACGCCCAGGGCGAGCTGGTCTACGCCGGCAAGGTGGGCACCGGCTTCAACGACCGCACCCTGCGCGAGCTGCGCGCCCGCATGGACAAGCTGGAGGTCCCGAAACCGGCCTTCAAGAACCCGCCGCGCGGCGCCGAGGCCCGCCGCAGCCACTGGCTGAAGCCGAAGCTGGTCGGCGAGGTGGCTTTCACCGAGTGGACCCGGGAGGGCATCCTGCGCCACCCCACGTTCCAGGGGCTGCGCGAGGACAAGAGCCCGGAGGAGATCGTGCGCGAAAATCCCCAGACTCCCCCACCGGAAGCTCATACGGCCGAGGCGAAGCGCCCGGCGGCCAAAACCGCCAAGGCGCCGGCCAAGAAAGCCGCCGCAAAGAAGACCGCCATGAAGAAGGGGCCCAAGCCCGCCGTCCACCCCGCGCCCGAGGAGGTCGCCATCGCCCCCCAGGGGCGGAGCAAGAAGCAGGAGGTCGAGATCGCCGGGGTCCGCTTCAGCAACCCCCAGAAGGTCCTCTACCCCGAGCAGGGGGTGACCAAGGAGGAGCTGGGAATCTACTACGCGCGGATCTCCGAGTGGATCCTCCCCCACCTCGCCAACCGGCCGCTCACCCTGGTCCGCTGCCCTGAGGGGCGAGCCAAGCAGTGCTTCTATCAGAAGCACGTCAACGAGCGTTTTCCTCCCTCGGTCTATCGGGTAGATGTCGGGGACCCCGAGCCCTACGGCGCCATCGACTCCCTGGAAGGGCTGCTCTCGCTGGCGCAGATGGGGGTGCTGGAGATCCACATCTGGGGCTCGCACCGCGACAAAATCGAGCAGCCCGACTACGTGGTCTTCGATTTCGACCCCGACGAGGGGCTCGGCTGGGACCGGGTCGTCGAGGGGGCGCTCGCCATGCGCGCATTCCTGGAAGACCTCGGCCTGCAAACCTTTTTGAAGAGCACCGGCGGCAAGGGGCTCCACGTGGTGCTCCCGATCGCCCGCAAGGACAACTGGGACGAGGTCAAGGCGTTCACCAAGGCGGTCGCCGAGAAGATGGTCGCGGCCTATCCGGGGAAGTACACCTCGAAGCTCCCCAAGGCCGACCGCAAGGGGAAGATCTTCATCGACTACCTGCGCAACGGCCGGGGAGCGACCTCGATCTGCGCCTACTCCACCCGCTCGCGGGAGAACGCGCCGGTCTCCGCCCCGCTCTTCTGGGAGGAGCTGGAGACCGACGTGCGCGGCAACACCTACACCGTCCGCACCCTCCCCGAGAGGCTGGAGACTCTGCCGTCCGACCCCTGGGCCGACTTCTTCAAGGTCAAGCAGTCGATCACGGCGGCGATGAAGAAGGCCGTGGGGATGAAGTAGGGGATCGCCCGTCCACCCAGCTCTTGGCGACGGTGGCGAGGAGGATCACGGCGGCGCCCGCGATCGACCAGACGCCCGGTCTCTCGCCGTGGACCAGCCAGGTCCAGATCGGGTTCAGCACCGGCTCCAGCAGCAGCAGGAGCGACGCCTCGAAGGCGCTTACCCGCTCCAGTCCCCGGATCAGGAAGAGGTAGGCGACGCCGATCTGGAACACCCCCAGAAAGGCGACCAGGGCCCAGTCCGTGGGGCGGCTGTTCACGAGCGGCAGGGCCAGCGGCAGGCAGAGCAGCGCCGCGAAGATGTTCCCCCAGAACGCCCCGGCCGGTCCCCACGACTCCCCTCCGCGCCCGAGCGCCCGCAGCCCCATCACGGTCAGCGCCCAGGTGAGCCCCGAGGCCATCGCCAGGATGTTGCCGAGCTTCGGGTTCGGAGCGGTGGCGGAGACGGGGTCGAACCCCACGAAGAAAAGCCCGAGGCCGCACGCCAGCGCGATCATGAAGACCACGTCGCGCGGGCGGATGCGCTCGCGCAGCAGCCAGGGGCTGAGCAGCAGCACGTAGAGCGGAGCCGTCGACTGCAGGTAGATCGCGCTCGCGGAGGTGGTCAGCTTGTTCGACAGCACGAAGAGGATCAGGGTCGCCGCGTAGGCCAGCCCGACCCCGAGCACCCGCACGTTCGGCCGCCGCCGCACCTCCCGCATCAAGACGAAGAGCGCCAGCGCCGCCACGGTCGAGCGGAGGCACGCCACCTGCCACCCCGCGAGATGGATCGCCTTGATGACCGCGCCCCCCGAGGAGAAGAGCGCCGCCGCGGCGAGCACCTCCAGCCGCGAGGCGAGGGGAGTGGGGGGAGAAGAGGTCTGGCTCATGGCGGAGGGATCTTAGTGCAAGCACCGTCCGCCTTGCCCTCGTCACCCGCCTGAGCTAGCCTGTTCCTGCTTCACGAAAGGACACCGGCGTTCCAATGCCCGAGCCGCAACGCAAGATCTTCGTCCTCGACACCTCGGTCATCCTCCATGACTTCAACGCGCTCCAGAACTTCCAGGAGCACGACGTCGCGATCCCGATCACGGTTCTCGAGGAGCTCGACCAGTTCAAGAAGGGGAACTCGGTCCTCAACCTCCAGGCCCGCGAGTTCATCCGCCAGCTCGACAAGCTGTCGAACCACAACATGCTCCACGAGTGGATCCCGCTCGACGGCCCGGCGCACGGCAAGTTCCGCGTGCTCACCGACGAGAACGGAGGGGTCGACGCCAGCGAGATCTTCGGCGCGCGCAAGGCCGACCACCGCATCCTGAACGCGACCCTGAGCCTCGCCCGCTCCGCTCCCGACAAGCGGGTGATCCTGGTCAGCAAGGACATCAATCTCCGCCTCAAGGCGCGCGCCCTGAACCTGCCGGCCGAGGACTACGACACGGTCAAGATCAAGGACCTCTCCCACCTCCCCAAGGGGAAGGCCGAGGTCGAGATCGCGGACGGCGGCGCCATCGACCGCCTCTACCAGGACGAGTGGCTGCCGGTCGAGGCCGCCTTCCCGGAGCGTCCGGCCGCGAACCACTACTACATCCTGCGCAGCGGCTCGAAGTCAGCGCTCGCCTTCTACAACCCGGCGACCGACCGCCTGGAGCGGGTGGTCAAGCCGCTCGCCTACGGCATCTCGCCGCGCAACGCCGAGCAGACCTTCGCGCTCCACGCCGTGCTCAACCCGGACGTGCTGCTGGTCACCCTCACCGGCACCGCGGGCACCGGCAAGACCCTGCTCGCCCTCGCCGGGGCCATGGAGCAGCGGCGGCACTTCCGGCAGATCTATCTGGCGCGGCCGATCGTGCCGCTGTCGAACCGCGACATCGGCTTCCTTCCCGGGGACATCCAGTCGAAGATCAACCCCTACATGCAGCCGCTCTGGGACAACCTGGGGATCATCAAGAACCAGTTCGACGAGAAGGAGCGGGAGTACAAGAAGGTCGACGAGATGGTGGAGACCGAGAAGCTCCACATCGTGCCGCTCGCCTACATCCGCGGCCGCAGCCTCTCGAACGTCATCTTCATCGTCGACGAGGCGCAGAACCTGACACCCCACGAGGTGAAGACGATCATCACCCGCGCCGGCGAGCGGACCAAGATCATCCTGACGGGGGACATCTTCCAGATCGACACCCCCTATCTCGACGCCAGCAGCAACGGCCTCTCCTACCTGATCGACCGCGTGCGGGGGAACCCCCTCTACGCCCACGTCCATCTGGAGAAGGGGGAGCGCTCGGCGCTGGCGAACCTGGCGAGCTCGATGCTGTAGGGTCGCCCTAACCGGCGGCCTTGCGCGCTTTTTCAGGGTCTGCTTTTTGCAATTGCCCCTCGCCGAGATACCAGCGCGGCGAGCCCTGCGGGGCGGCCTGCCAGACCAGCCCGAACTCGTGGGTGGCGGCGCTCAGGATGCGCTCCATGGCCTCGTCGACCGAGTCGGTGAAGATGAGCCGGTCGCAGTCGGCGGGCAGGATCGTCTTTTCCGGGACCATGCGATGACAGAGAAAATCATGCAGCGGCTGCCAGTAGTCGGTCCCCATCAGGATCAGGGGGAAGTTCTTGATCTTGCCGGTCTGGATCAGCGTCGCGCACTCGAAGATCTCGTCCATGGTGCCGAAACCGCCGGGCAGCACCACGAAGGCGTAGGAGTACTTGACCAGCATCACCTTGCGGACGAAGAAGTAGCGGAACTCGAGCCAGCGGTCGAGGTAGGGATTGGGCTTCTGCTCGCTCGGCAGGACGATGTTGCAGCCGATCGACGGCGCCTTGACGTCGCGGGCGCCACGGTTGGCGGCCTCCATGATGCCGGGGCCGCCGCCGGTCAGCACGGTGAAGCCGGCGCGGCCGAGGCGCTGCCCCACCTCGCGGGCGAGGGCGTAGTAGCGATGGTCCTCCTGGAACCGGGCCGAGCCGAACACGGTGACGCACGGGCCCACGAAGTGCAGGCCGCGGAAGCCGCGGATGAAGTCGGCGCAGATGCGCAGCAGCCGCCGGAGCTCGCCCAGGCGGGAGTGCGGCCCCTCGAGGAACTTGCCGTCCTCCGCAAACTCGGTCCCCTTGCCCCACCGCGGCGGCTCGCCGCTCTGCGCCGCAGCGGCCACCTCGGTCGCGGGAACGGTTCCAGGCGATTTCTCAGGTCGGATCTCTTCCATGGCGTCCAGCTTAGCAAAGGCTGGGCCGCCGCCACGTTTCTCCTCTTCCTCCTGACCTTTCCCGCCGCCGCGGCCCAGCGCTTCCCCAACGTGGTGATCCTGACCATCGATACCCTGCGGGCCGACCATCTCTCCTCCTACGGATACCGCCGCCCGACGACGCCCAACATCGACCGCCTGCTGGCGAGCGGCGTCCGCTTCACCGAGGCCCGCACCGTCGAGCCGCTGACCAATCCGGCGCTGGCCTCGATGTTCACCTCGCTCTATCCGCACGAGCACGGGGCCACCCGCAACGGCCTGCGGATGCGCCCCGGCCTCCCCTCGGTGGCGCGGACGCTCGAGCGGCGCGGCTACGAGAGCGCCGCCTTCGTCAGCAACTGGCCGCTCAAGGACCGCATCTCCGGCCTCGGCGAGCACTTCGGCCATTACGAGGAGGTCTTCACCCGCAAGCGCTGGCTCGGCCTGTTCAAGGACGAGGCGAACGCCGGCGACCTCACCGACGCCGCGCTCGCCTGGCTGGGCGAGACGCGGAAGCCGGGCCGGCCGTTCCTGCTCTGGGTCCACTACGTCGAGCCGCACGCCCCCTACCGCCTGCGCGAGGAGTTCGTCCAGTCGCTAGGCATTCCTCAGCACGGCGACGTCTCCCGGCCAGACCGCTACGACACCGAGATCGCCTTCGCCGACCAGCAGATCGGACGCCTGCTCGCGGCCTTCGACCGCAACCCCGAGCTCAAGGCCAGCACCCTGTTCGTCTTCGCCGCCGATCATGGCGAAAGCCTGGGCGAGCATGGCTACTGGGGGCACGGCCGCAATCTCTACGAGCCCACGCTGCGCATCCCCCTCGGGCTCGCCTGGACAGGGAAGATCCGGCCCGGCACGACGATCGACGCTCCGGCCCTGAACCTCGACGTCGCCCCCACGATCCTGGGGCTCGCCGGCTTGGCCGTGCCCGCCGGCTTCCGCGGCTTCGACTGGACCCCCGTCCTCCAGGGCGCTCCCGCGCCGCGCGACCGGGTCCTCTGGTTCGAGGCGCACAAGGGCGCCGTGCTGTCGTCGCGGGAGGCGGCGAACGCCCGCCGCAAGGGGCTGCTCGAAGTGGGCGTGATGGTGGACGGCCGCAAGCAGATCCTGCATCTGGCGGAAGGCGCGCTGTCGCTCTTCGATCTCGCCAAAGACCCGCGCGAGATGAGTACCCTCGCCGGCGACCCCCAGCTCTCGCAGCGCCTTCACGACTGGATGGACATCGTGCAGAAGGGCCTCACCGCCTCCGACCGCCTCGGCCCCGCCACCATCGGCTCCGAGGACGCGGCGCAGCTCCGGGCGCTGGGGTACGCTCAGTAGATCCGTCTGGTATCTTTCCCCCGTGCCAACCTCGATCAAACCCATCTTCCTGCTCGCCGACAGCCAGCTCCTGTTCTGGCGCGACGAGGAGGGTCATCGCTTCCTCGACCGGGTCCGGACGCTGATCGACGCCGACGCCGAAAGCCCCGGCCGGCCGCTGAAGGGCGCCTATCTCGGGGCCTCCAATGGCGACGCCCCCGAATTCTTCGATCTGTTCCTGGCCGCCATGGCGGAGATCGACATCCGCGACTGCCGCCACATCCCCGCGCAGCCCGCCGCCGAGGACCTCGCGTTCCTGGCCGAGGCGGACCTCATCCTGCTCGCCGGCGGCGACGTGCGGCGGGGGTGGACGGCCTTCGAGGAGAACGGGCTCAAGGACAGGCTCATGGAGCGCTATTACGCCGGCGCCCTGCTGGTCGGCATCTCCGCGGGCGCCGTCCAGCTCGGCCTGAAGGGGTGGGACGAGGACGGCACCTTCGACACCCTGCGCCTGGTGCCGTTCGTCGTCGACGCCCACGACGAGCCCTCCTGGTCGGGCCTCCTCAAGGTCCTCCCCAGGGCGGGCGAGCACGCCCGCGGCTTCGGCATCCCCTCGGGCGGCGGCGCCGTCTACCATCCCGACTACTCCGTCGAGCCGGTCCGCCACCCCCTGACCGAGGTCGAGATCGGCGAGAACGGACCGCGGCAGGCGCTGCTCTTCCCGGGGGAGACCATGGATGCGCCGGCAGCGGCGGAGAGCCCGCGGGTGCTGAGCCAGGAAGAGGTCCTCGAACGGGCGCTGCGGGACCTCGGCGATCCCGATCCGGAAGACTCCGTCAACTGATGAAGCTTTACGCGATCGCCGACCTGCACCTCCGCTACGAGGTGACCCGGCAGGCCCTGCGGGCCCTGCGTCCGCACCCCTACGACTGGCTGATCCTGGCGGGCGACGTCGGCGAGACCGAGGAGCATCTCCGCTTCGCCCTCGGCATCCTCGCCGACCGCTTCGCCCGGCTGCTCTGGGTGCCGGGCAACCACGACCTGTGGACGATCCCCACCAAGCCGGGCGATCTGCGCGGGCAGGAGAAGTACGAACGGCTGGTCGAGATCTGCCGCGAGTTCGGCGTGCTGACGCCCGAGGACCCCTACGTGACTTGGCCCGGCGAGGGGGAGCGCTGCATCCTCGCCCCCACGTTCGTGCTCTACGACTACACCTTCCGGCCGGACGCGATCCCGGTCGCCGAAGCCGTCGAGTGGGCGGCCGAGGAGAATCTCCTCTGCTCGGACGAGGTCCTCCTGCATCCGGACCCGTTTCCGACCAAGCCCGCCTGGTGCCACGAGCGCGTCCGCCTCACCGAGCCGCGGCTGGCCGAGGCCGCGCGGCAGGGGCCGCTGGTGATCGTCAACCACTTCCCGCTGCGCCAGGATCTCGCCGTGCTGCCGCGCATCCCGCGCTTCTCGATCTGGTGCGGCACCCGCCTCACCGAGGACTGGCACGTCCGCTACCGCGCCCAGACCGTGGTCTACGGCCACCTCCACATCCGCGCCACCCACCATCGCGACGGCGTCCGCTTCGAGGAGGCCTCGCTCGGCTATCCGCAGAACTGGGACGCGGCCCGCGGCGTCGAGCCCTACCTGCGGCAGATCCTCCCCGATCCCCACGCCGCGCCGGCGGCGGCGAATCCGCTCGAGGGATCGATCTACCGGCCTCAGGGTTGACGGGGAGGGAGCTCGAAAAGCAGGGCCCGGCGGCGGACCGCCGGGCCTGTGCGGAGAGTTGGCGGGTGGTTTTTACAGGCTCCAGGAGAGACCGGCGGCGAACTCGCGGCCGCTGAGGTCGAGCTTGCCGAAGCCCTCGAAGTCGTCCTGGAGGTCGTCGTCCACGCGCGTCCAGCGACCCTCGGCGAAGATCGAGACGTTGCGAGTGATCGGCGCCTTGAGGCCGACCAGCCCGAAGTAGCCGAAGGCGGTGCCGTTCGAGGTCAGCCGCGCCGAGAAGATCGGATCTCCCGGAGCGTCGAAGTCGATGAAGTCACCCCTCTCCTGGAGACGCCAGACGTAGGCGCCGCCGCCGCCGCCCACGTAGGGCTGGATCGCGGCCCCCCGGGGGAGCAGGTGGAAGACGACCCCGACGGTGGCCGAACCGATGCCGAGGTCCGTGTCGTGCCGGATACGGTTGTTGAAGTTGTCCTCGAAGCCGCGATAGGAGCTGGTCGTGCTCCCCTGGTAGTAGGAACCCGAGAAGATCAGGCTCATCCGGTCGTTGAGCGTCAACAGGTAGTCGAGGCCGACGTCGGGCCCCTCGAAATCGCTCAAGTCGGAGTTGGTGAAGTCGCTCCGGATCCCCCGCCAGTAGTCGGAGTCCCCGTCGGGCCGGAACGACCCGACGCGCAGGCGGAACTCACCGTCGCTATCCTGGGCGTAGCGCCGGCTGTAGCGCTGGGCGAAAGCGGGCATGGACAAGACGAGCAGCCCGGTCAGGGCGATCATCACGCGTGTCCTTCTGGAAATCATCGTTTCTCTCCTTTGGGGTAAAGCACTGCATGCTCTCTCTGCCGGAGCAACCGCGATGCCAAGGCGGCCGCGGCCGGGCGAAGGTCCTCTTCCTCAGAGAGTTACGGAACAATGGGGGCAGATGTTACAAGCCGGACCGACCTCCGTGGAGGACGGCCTCCCGTATGCAGGAGGACGAGACGCGTGAGGACGATCGGACAGGGTGTCTGATTCCCTGCCCTTCTCTGGCTTACACTTCCAGCGGCGCTCCAGCCGGCGGTTCGCTCACTTCCAAGGAGGCTTCGATGGTCAAGATTTCCGAAAAGCAGTCCGGCACACCCCTGGGCACCCTCGACGACCTGCAGTTCCAGTTCCTGGCCGACCACCTCGAGGAGGAGTCGCTCCAGGATGACGACTACTACCTCAACCGGACGACGGTCGACTTCCTGGCGGACGCGGGAGCCGGTCCCGAGCTCCTCGACATCCTGCGCCGGGCTCTCGGCGACCGCGACGAGGCGGAGATCCGCTGGGAACGATCCTGACCGCGCGGCTCGACGCTTTGGAGAAAGCGGGAAGCCTCGGGGCTTCCCGCTTTCTTTTCCAGCCATTCCTCTTCAAGATCCTTCCGTTTCCCGCTAAGCTCGACGCAAGAACGAGGAGGATTTCATGCTTCACCGCCGTCCCCGTGCCCTCCGCCTGCTCGGGTTGCTGGTCTTTCTGGGGCTCTCGCCGGCCTTCGCCGAATCTTCGCCTCCTTCCCAACCGGCCGGCGTCGAGCGGCTGACCCATCTCGCGAAGCTCTGGGGGGCCGTCCGTTTTCTCCACCCCTACCTCGCCTACAAGGAGATCGACTGGGACGCCGCGCTGGTGCGGGCGATCCCGGCGGTGCGATCGGCGCGGACGCCCCAGGAGTATGCCGCCGCGGCGCAGGGGATGCTCGCGGCGCTCGGCGATCCGGCCACCCGCGTCGAGCCGGCGCGGCCGCCGGTCCAGCCGCCGGCCGCCGGCAAGCCTCCGGCCCTGTTCACCTGGCTGACTCCCGAAAGGCTCTCCGTCTATCTGCGGCCGGACGCCGACAGCGGCATGACCGAAGCGGAGAGCGAGAAGGCCTTCCAGACCCTGGCCGGGGAGTTGCCGCGAGCGCGGGAGGTGATCGTCGACATCCGTAGCCCGCGGGGGGTGCGCTACCGCCCCGAGTTCGTGCTCCAGAGCCTCGCCGGCGCCCTCGCCAGCCGCCCCGTGTCGGCGCCGGCGGAGCGGTTCCTGTTCCATTCCGGCTATCACACCCAGCTCGACGAGAGCTCCGGTAGCTACTCCTCGGGGTTCCAGACTCCGCTCGCCGAGCGCTTCGCCCCGCCGGCCGGCGCCCTCCCCAAGCGGGTGGTCTTCCTGGTGAGCGCCGATACGGTGCCGCCGCCGGTCGCGGCGGCTCTCCAGGCCGCGGGCGACGGCGCCATCGTCTCCGACGGAGGCCTGAACGAGGACGGGCTGGTCCACCAGAAGACGATCGATCTGGGGGAGGGATTCCTGGCCCGGGTGCGGGTCTCCGAGATCCTCCCCCAGCCCAGCTGGGCCGGCTTGCGGGCGGACGCCCAGGCGCCGCCCGCCGGTTCCCAGGGAGGCGATCCGGCGTTCGCGGCGGCGCTCGGGCTGCTCCAGAATTGGCCGAAGCCGGCGGCCGGAGCGCCGGCCGCTCCCTTGCCCTACGGGGCCTGGCGCCCGGACCGGCGCTACGACGAGATGACCGAGCCGACGCTCGAATTCCGCCTGCTCGCGGTGTTCAAGCTCTGGACGATCCTGCACGACTTCTTCCCCTATCTCCACCTGACTGGCGACTGGGACGCCGTGCTGCCGGAGTTCATCGCCCGCATGGAGCAGGCGCGGGACGGCCGAGAGTACGCCCTGGCGCTCGCCGAAATGGGGGCTCGCGCCAACGACGGCCACGTCAGCCTGACAGGGAACCCCACCCTTGACGCCCTCTACGGCAAGGCTCCGGCGCCGGTGGCCATTCGCTGGATCGAGAACGCCTGGGTGGTGACCGCGGCCGGAGAGGCCGCGAAGAGCTCGGGCGTGGAGATCGGGGATGTCGTGCTCACGCTCGACGGCGAGCCGGTCGTGGCGCGGGAGGCGACGCTGCGGCGCTATCTCGCCGCCTCGACCGAGGCCGGGATGCGCCGCAAGGTCGCCGACCGGCTGCTCTCCGGCCCCGACGGCTCGCCGCTCACGCTGACCGTGCGCGGCCGCGGGAATCAGGTGCGAGAGGTGCGGCTGAAGCGCGGAGCCTGGACCCCGCGCCCCGCCGGCGAGACCGTCCGCGTGCTCCCGGGTAACCTCGGCTACGCCGACCTCACCCGCCTCACCATTCCCGAGGTGGACGGTATGTTCGAGCGCGTGAAAGGCACCCGCGCCCTGATCCTCGACATGCGGGGTTACCCGAACGGCACCGGCTGGTCGATCACGCCCTACCTGAACACCCGCGGGGCGACCCAGGGCCCGCTCTTCCGCCGCCGCCAAGTCTCCGGGCTGTTCGACGAACGGTCGCAGACCGGCCTCGACTTCACCCAACCGCTCCCCTCCTACCCGGTGCCCTCACTGTACGCCGGCCGTACCGTGATGCTGATCGACGAGCGGACGGTCAGCCAGGCCGAGCACTCCGGCCTCTTCTTCGAGGCGGCGAACGGCACGAAGTTCATCGGCTCGCAGACGGCGGGAGCCAACGGCGACGTCACCTACTTCGCACTGCCGGGGATCGCCTCGGTCCGCTTCAGCGGCCACGACGTGCGCCACGCCGACGGCCGCCAGTTGCAGCGGATCGGCCTGGTTCCGGATGTCCCGGCGGCGCCGACGATCCAGGGGATCCGCGAGGGGAAGGACGAGGTGCTCGACCGCGCCGTGCGGTATCTCAACGAGGAGCCGGGGGCTCCTGAGAAGGCGGCGGCTCCGGGCGGGGAATGATCACCGGCAGCGCCCGCGGACGGGTCCGGTAGAGCAGCGGCGAGCGCATCTTGCTGACCTCGCCGTCGAAGGCGACCGGGATGGAGTGCCCCCCCCGCACCTCGACCTTGAACTCGGGCAGGCGCCAGTCCTCGACGCTCCTGGTCTGCTTGATGTCGCGCACCAGCCCCACCAGCGCCAAGCCGAAGAGGCTCAGCCGGCTGCGGCTGCGCGCGAGGTAGAGGTAGAGGTTGCCGCTCTCCTCCAGGCGGTCGGGGGCGCCGTGGGCGAAGGCGCTGAAACCGTACTCGTTGTTGCCGACGAAGATGAGCTCGGTCTTGCGCTCGACCTGCCAGTCGCCGGAGGAGATCTTCACGTGCAGCGAGGAGAGCTTCGGCAGCAGCCGGAAGGTGGCGATCGCCATCGCCAGCCACTTGCCGCGCTTGAAGCGCTTCATCTCCTGATCGCGCGCCTGGACGATCGGCGGGTAGAAGCCGAGCGACGAGTTGTTGAGGAAGATCTCGCCGTTGACCTCGCCGACGTCGAGACGGTGGACCTCCCCCTCGGCGATCAGCCGGACGGCGGCCTCGAGATCGACCGGGATCTTGAGGTCGCCGGCGAAGTGGTTGAGCGTTCCGAGCGGCAGGACGCCGAGCGGCACCTGGCCGTCCACCAGCACCGAGGCCACGGCCCGGATGGTGCCGTCGCCGCCGCCGGCCACCACCGCATCGGTCCCCGCCTTCACCGCCGCGCGCACGGCGTCGCAGATCTCCTCGCCGGGAATGAGCCGGACATCCGCTTCGGTTCCGGCTTTCTGGAACATCTCCCGCAGGCTCTCGGCGGTAATGCCCTTTTTCCGCACGGAGCCTCCGCGGCGATTCACCAGTACTGTAACCTTCATCCAGTCATCTGAACTTTCATCCATCATCTATTTGCAAGGCATGTTCCAAGGACCTCTCATCGCCCTGCTTCTCCTCGCCCTGGCCTCTCCACAGGTCGTGGGCGGCCCTCCCCCTCCGGCACTCTCTCCTGAGACGGTCCGCCAGCAGCTTCTGGCGATCGTCAACGCCGAGCGGGCGGCGGCGGGGGTCTCCCCCCTGCACCTGCGCGAGCCGCTGAACCGGGTGGCGCAGCAGAACGCAGAAGAGGCCCGCGACAACCAGGGGGCGGTCTACGACGAGCAGGCGATCCCCAGGATTCAGGCGCGACTGCGCAAGGCCGGCTACGAGGCGCACGGCTGGCACCAGGCCTTCGCCTCGGGCAAGGAGGAGCCGGCGGCCCTGGTGGCCTGGATCAAGGCGGAGAGCCCGGACTCCTACAAGTCGCTGATCGACCCCGACTACAAGGAGCTGGGGATCGGCATCAGCGAGATCCGCGGGACGCCGCTCTACGACTTCTTCCTCGCCTGGCGCGAGAGCGAGTCCTTCGCCCGCCAGACCGCTCCCCTCGCCGACCTCGCCCAGGCCCGGACCGCGATGCTCGCCCGCGTCAACGCCGAGCGGGCCAAGGAAGGCCGCCCGCCGCTCCAGCTCGATCCGCGCCTGAACGAGGCGGCCCAGCGCCACGCCGAGGACATGCTGCTGCATTCCTACTACAACCACTTCTCGCCGGCGGGGACCACCCCCTCCGACCGCGTGCGCAAGAGCGGCTACGTCCCCCACCTCGTGGCGGAGAACATCGCCCGCGGACCGTTCACGGTCGACGAGGCGGTCGACAACTGGATGCTGAGCCGCGAGCACCGCGCCAACCTCCTCCACCCCGCTTTCCGGGATTTCGGGGCCGGCATCGCCGTCGGCAGGAACTCCGTCGGCTACACGGTGCTCTGGGTGCAGGACTTCGGGGCGCCTTAGGGCTTCTGCCTCCCCAGATCGTTCAAGATCAGCGATATCAGGGCCGTCCATCCCGTCTGATGGCTGGCGCCGAGGCCGCGGCCGTCGTCGCCGTGGAAGTACTCGTAGAAGAGGAGGAGATCCTTCCAGTGGGGGTCGGCGGCGAAGCGCGGCTCGCCGCCATGGCAGGGGCGATGCCCCCCAGCATCCGGGAGGAAGAGGGCGGCGAGGCGCCGGCGCAGCTCGCCGGCGACCTCCTTGAGGGTCATCATCACCCCCGAGCCGGTGGGGCACTCCACCGCGAACGTGTCGTGGTAGAAGTAGTGGTAGCGCTCCAGCGCCTCGATCAGCAGGTAGTTCATCGGGAACCAGACCGGCCCCCGCCAGTTCGAGTTGCCGCCGAACAGCCAGTCGCGCGACTCCCCCGGCACGTACTCGACGCGATGGATCTGGCCGTCCACCGGCAGCTCGAAGGGGTGCTCGCGGTGGCGGCGCGACAGCGAGCGCACGCCGTGGGGGGAGAGGAACTCGCTCTCGTCGAGCACGCAGCGCAGCACCTGCACCAGCCGCTCGCGCGAGGGGATGGCGAGCAGGAAGACCGTATCCCCCGGCCGCCGGGGGGATTCCATGAACGAGATGTTGCGCGCCAGATCCTGCCGGTTGCGCAGGAACCAGCGCATCCGCTTGGCGAAGCCGGGCAGGCGCTGGAAGACGACGTCCTCGTCCAGGGCCGACACCGCGAACAGGGGGATGAGCCCCACCATCGAGCGGACGCGGAGCGGGATGCGGCGGCCGCCGGCCAGCATCTGGTCGCAGTAGAACCCCTCCTCCTCGTTCCAGAGGCCGGTGCCGCCCAGGCTGTTGATGGCGTCGCTGATCGCCACGAAGTGCTCGAAGAACTTCGAGGCCACGTCCTCGTAGGCAGGATCCTCGTCGGCCAGCTCCAGGGCCATCGAGAGCATGGTGATGCAGAAGAACGCCATCCAGGCGGTGCCGTCCGCCTGCTCGAGCGTGGTGCCGCCGGGCAGCCCTTGCGAGCGGTCGAAGACGCCGATGTTGTCGAGCCCGAGGAAGCCGCCGGAGAAGAGGTTGTTCCCCTCCTCATCCTTGCGGTTCACCCACCAGGTGAAGTTGATCATGAGCTTCTGGAAGGCCCGCTCCAGGAACAGCCGGTCGCGCTGGCCGCGCGGGGCCGCCATCTTGTAGACCCGCCAGCAGGCCCAGGCGTGCACCGGCGGGTTGACGTCCGAGAACGACCACTCGTAGGCCGGAAGATGCCCGTTGGGGTGCATGTACCACTCGCGGAGCAGCAGCAGGAGCTGCTCCTTGGCGAACTCGGGATCGATGCGGGCGAAATTCAGCATGTGGAACCCGAGGTCCCAGGAGGCCCACCAGGGGTACTCCCAGGAGTCGGGCATGGAGACCACATCGCGGCTGTGCAGGTTGCGCCAGCCGGCGTTGCGCCCCTGCTTGCGCTCGGCGGGAGGCGGCGGCTGCCCGGGGTCGCCGTCGAGCCAGTCGCCGACGATGAAGTGGTAGAACTGCTTCGACCAGAGGAGCCCCGCCGCCGCCTGCCGCGAGATCCGCCTCTCCTCCACGCCGAGGCCGGGCTCGGCGATCGCGGCGTGGAAGGCGTCGGCCTCGGCGAGGCGCGCCGCGAACGTCCGGCTGAACCCTTCGCCGAACGGCTCGCCGCCGTCGCCGTGCCCGCCGAGGGTCAGGCGGAGATTGAGGGTGGCTTCGCCGCCCGGCGGCAGCTCGAGCCGGTAGTGGAGGGCGGCCTTGCTTCCCTCCCCCGCCGGGTTGACGGCGCCGCTCCGCCCCGCGATCAGGTAGTCATGAAACGCGTCCTTGACGTACGGCCCCGGGTTGGGCCGCGCGAAGAGCCGTTCGACGTTGGTCTCGTTTTCGGTGAACAGCAGGCCCGCGGAGGGCGTCTCCGCCGCCAGGCGGAGATGGCCGAGGCCGGGGTGATGCGCCAGCAGGGTGCTGCCGCTCTCCTGGCGGATCGACCCCTTCGGCCAGCACCCCTCCTGGCCGGCGCGCCCCCAGCTCCAGGTGTTGCGGAACCAGAGGGTCGGCAGAACGTGGAGTGCCGCCGCCTCCGGTCCCCGGTTCACCACGGTGACGCGGATCAGGAGATCGTCGGGCGCGCCCTTGGCGTACTCGGCGAAGACGTCGAAGTAGCGGTCGCCGTCGAAGATCCCGGTGTCGAGGAGCTCGAATTCCGGCTGATCCTTGCCCCGCCGCCGGTTCTCCTCGACCAGGCGGGCGTAGGGGAACTCGGCCTGCGGGTACTTGTAGAGCGCCTTGGCGTAGGAGGTGGTGGGGGTGGCGTCGAGGAAGAAATACTGCTCCTTGACGTCTTCGCCATGGTTCCCCTCGGGACCGGAGAGGCCGAAGAGGCGCTCCTTGAGGATGGGATCGCGCCCGTTCCAGAGAGCGAGGGCGAAGCAGACCCGCCCCTCGCGGTCGCAGATCCCCAGCAGGCCGTCCTCCCCCCAGCGATAGGCGCGGCTGCGGGCGTGGTCGTGCGGGAGATAGCTCCAGGCGTCGCCGTTACCTGAGTAGTCCTCGCGGACGGTCCCCCACTGGCGCTCGGAGAGGTAGGTGCCCCAGCGCTTCCAGTTCTTCTCGCGCCGCGCGTCCTCCTGCAGACGCACGGTCTCCGGATCGGAGAGGTCCATGATGGAAGAGTAGTCTACATCGCCCGCCGGTACCGGTTGAACGACAGGGTGGCGACCGCGCCGCAGACCAGGGCGAAGGCAGCCAGCAGCCCGAGGTAAAGAGCGATCTCGGCCGGCGCCTCCCCCTGGAAGCCGTCGCGGGCGGCGGTGACCGCCCAGTTGACCGGATTGAACCAGGAGACGGTCCGGATCCAGGGGGGCATCAGGTTGCGCGACATGATCATGCTCGACAGGAAGGTCGTCGGCAGCACGATAAAGTTCATCACCGCGATCACCAGCTCCTGTTTGCGGGCGGCGAGCGCCAGGGCGTTCGAGAAGGCGGCGAAGGCGGCGCCGAGGAGCGCGGCGGCGAGGAAGACGGTGAGGATGCCGGGCAGCCCCCCTGCCGGGCGCGCACCCAGCAGGCAGGCGACGGCGAGGATGATCGCCGCCTGGATCACCACCTGGACCGCCGAGTGGAGGATGCGGCTGGCGATCAGCGCGCCGCGGGAGACCGGGGTCGCCAGCAGGCGGTCGAGCACGCCGCGATCGATGTCCCCCAGCATGCCCATGCCCGAGTAGGCGGCGCCGAAGAGCGCGGTCATGATCGAGATCCCCGGCGCCAGGAACTGCACATAGGACGAGGCGCCGAACCCCTGGATCGTCGTCACCTTGGCGAACAGCTGCCCGAACAGCAGCACCCAGAGGATCGGCTGCACGATCGAGATGAGCACGAAGACCGGCATCCGCGCCGTCGCCCGCAGCAGCCGCCCGAACAGGTACCAGGTGTCCCTCAGGAAGTCCGTCACTCACCCTCTCCACGGTAGGGGTGGCCGGTGGCCTTGAGATAGACGTCGTCGAGCGTGACGGCATCCCCGGGGATCTCCCGCTTCAGCTCCGCGGGCGTCCCGGCGGCGACGATCCGGCCGCCGTCGACGATCGCGATCCGTTGCGCGAGCTGGTCGGCCTCCTCCAGATAGTGCGTGGTCAGGAGGAGCGTCAGCCCCTCCCGCGCCAGACGCCGGACCTCCTTCCACATCACGGCGCGGCTCTCCGGATCGAGGCCGGTGGTCGGCTCGTCGAGGAACAGCACCTCGGGGCGGTGGATCAGGCCCATGGCGACGTCGAGCCGCCGCTTCATGCCGCCCGAGTAGGTCGCCGCGGCGCGGTCGGCCGCCGCCTCGAGCTGGAAGAGATGCAGCAGCTCCTCCGTGCGCGAACGCAGCTCGGCCGGCGGCAACCGGAAGAGACGGCCCTGGAGAGTGAGGTTCTCGCGCCCGGTGGCGGTCGGGTCGACGCCGGAGCTCTGGGCCACCGCGCCGATGCGGCGGCGCACCTCGCGCGGCTGGCGGACGACGTCGAAGCCGGCGACGCGGGCCTGGCCGGCGGTCGGAGACGAGAGGGTGGTCAGGATACGGACCGTGGTCGACTTGCCGGCGCCGTTCGGCCCCAGGAGGGCGAACACCTCGCCGGCGCCGACGGCGAACGAGACCCCGCGGAGAGCCTCGACCCCTGCGGAATAGGTCTTTCGGAGGTCCTCGACCTCGATGGCGCGCCCGGGGTTCAGTTCGAGCTCGGGAACAGGGAGCCGCCGATCAGGCTGCCGGGAACATGGGTGAAGCCGGCGGGCCCCTGCCGGTGGTGGGGCGGCCGGGGTCCGCGTCCGTCGCCGCCGCTCCACCAGCCGGGGATGACGGCCACCGGGAGCCCGTAGTTGCCGTAGGCCGGATAGGGGTAGACCGGCTGGGGCGGCTGGATGAGCTGGCGGACCGCCGAGATCTCGGCCAGGGCGGCCAGCCGGTCCTCGCGGGCGGCCCGGGCCGCCTCCTGCCGGGCGGCGGCGTGCCGGATCTGCTCCTCCTCCTGCGCCCGCTGCTTCGCCTGGTACTCCTCGCGGGTGACCCACTGCCCTCCCGCGAGCACGAAGCCGCGGCGCCGCATCGAATCGGCGTAGGGGACCCAGCGGTCGAGCTGCGGGTCGAGCACGTAGCCGTACCCCCGCAGGATGGGCTTCAGACCGTCGAGCCTCGGATCGAGCGTCGCCGCCGCCAGCGCCGACTCGCGGGTCGCCTGCTCGAGCTCCTTGCCGTGGGCCCAGCGGGCGAGCTCCAGCCAGTCGGCCGCCCGCGTCGCGGGGCTCTTCTTGAGCTCCTCCTTGCGGCGCAGGTATTCGGCGAGGCTGGTGTCGCCGGTGTCCACCCGCAGCACCTGCTCCCTGGGCAGGCTCAAGGTTCCACCCTGCATCTGGATACGCACCTGCGAATCGGTCGTCTCCGCGATCACCCCCTCGAACTTCCGCCCATTGACCAGGTAGACATCATCCGCGAACGCCGGAACCGCGACGACAGAGAGGAGGAGGAGAAGAGGAAGGGACCGGGTCTGCATGGAAGCTTCCTTTTTGAGATGGCACCAGGGCCGAGGACGATTTTACCACTCCCCCGGAGATTGAGCTATGCTGTGAACTCATAACAGCAAAGGAGAAGGCATGTTCCGCAGGCAAGCCGTCGCACTCCTGGTCGTTGGTGTTCTCTTCGCCGCTCTCCCGGGTACCGCCCAGACGCCGCGCGGCACCGAGATCCCCGTCAGCGCGCCCTTGACCGACCTGAACTGGTCGGCGCAGGTGGCGGTCGCGCCGAGCGGCGACTTCGTGGTGGCCTGGCAGACCGGGTTCGGGCTGCAGCCGGGCAAGACGTCCCGCGTCTGGATCCGCCTCTTCCGCGCCGACGGCACCCCGAAGGGTGGGCGGCTGCGGGTGAGCAACAGCCGGGCCGACGAGTTGCTGCCGCGGCTCGCGATGGCGGCCGACGGCTCCTTCCTGGTCGTCTGGCAAGGCGGATCGGCGGACGACACCAGCGTCTTCGGCCGCCGGTTCACCGCCGACGGCCGGCCCGCGAGTGGGCGCTTCCTCCTCAGCTCGAACACGGAGGGGAGCCAGTCCACGCCGGCGGTGGCCCTCACGCCGGGCGGCGGCTTCGTGGCGGCATGGTCGAGCGGTCCCCTGACCAACCCCACCAAGCAGTCGGACCTCTACGCGCGGCGCTTCAGCGCCGCGAACCAGCCCCTCGGCCCCGAGTTCCGGGTCAACACCACGCTCTTCAACGAACAGGGATCCCCCCAGGTGGCGGTCGACAGCCAGGGCAACTTCCTGATCGGCTGGCTGAACTACGGCGGCGAGGGGGCCTTCTACGACGTCTACGCCCGGCGCTTCACCGCCGCGGGCGTGCCGCTGGGCGACGACTTCCAGGTGAACTCAGGACTGACCGAGAACACCAGCCAGTATGAGTTCGCAATGGCGTTGCGGGACAGCGGCGAGTCGGTCTTCGTCTGGACCGACGCCGCGGGGGACTTCCCGAGCGAGCCCGACAGTAACGTGACGAATCTCATCGGCCTCCTTGGCCAGCGCCTCGCCGCCGACGGCACCCCGGCCGGCTCGATCTTTCACGTCAACGCCTTCACCAAGGGCGCCCAGGACAACCCCGCGATCGCCCTGACGCCAGACGGCTTCCTGGTGGTCTGGTCGAGCTCCGCCTCGCCGGGGAACGGCGGCGCCATGATCGCCGCCCGCCGCTTCGCCGCGGACGCCACCCCGCGTGGCGGGGAGCTCCGGATCGACCTCGCCGGCGCCGGCTTCGGCCTTCCCGCCGTCGCGATCAATGCCGCGGGCCGCGGGGTCGTCGCCTGGAGCCGCACGGCACGCAACGCCTCCGAGGCCGACCTCGTGGCCCGCCGGATCGTGCAGCGCATTCCCTGAAAAAAGAGCTCCCGTGAAAAGAAAAGGGCGGCCTTGGCAGGCCGCCCTTGGTGTTTCCAACCCTGGAGTGAAAGCTACTCGCCTTCCAGCACTTCCTGCGGGAGGCTGCGGATCTCCTCCTCGCCGAACTCGAAGAAGAGCTCCTCCTCCGGCTCGTTGTCGGCCTCGATGAACTCCTCGGCCATGTGGAAGTCGTGATAGTAGCCCATGCCGGTGCCGGCGGGGATCACCCGGCCGACGATGACGTTCTCCTTGAGACCGCGCAGGCCGTCCACCTTGCCGCTGATCGCGGCCTCGGTGAGCACCCGGGTGGTCTCCTGGAAGCTCGCCGCCGAGATGAAGCTGTCGGTCGACAGCGACGCCTTGGTGATGCCGAGGAGCAGCGGCCGGCCGATGGCGGGGGTACCGCCGGCGGCGACGACGCGCTCGTTCTCCTCGCCGAACTTCCAGCGATCCACCTGCTCGTCGATCAGGAACTCGGTGTCGCCGACCTCCTCGATCTTCACCGACCGCATCATCTGGCGCACGATCACCTCGATGTGCTTGTCGTTGATGGCGACGCTCTGCGACCGGTAGACCTCCTGGATCTTGTCGGTCATGTAGCGCTGCAGCTCCTTCTCGCCGAGCACCTGCAGGACGTCGTGCGGGTTGATCGGGCCGTCGATCAGAGGCTCGCCGGCGCGCACCCGCTCCCCCTCCTGCACGTTGATGTGGATCGAGCGCGGCACCAGGTACTCGCGGGTGTCGCCCATGTCGCTCTCGACGACCACCTTGCGCATCCCCTTGTGCACGTCGCCCAGCCGGACCGTGCCGTCGATCTCGGTGATGATCGCCGGCTCCTTGGGGCTGCGGGCCTCGAAGAGCTCGACGACACGCGGCAGACCGCCGGTGATGTCCTTGGTCTTCGTCGTCTCGCGCGGGATCTTGACCAGCGTGTCGCCGGGGTAGATCTCCTGGCCGTTCTGGACCAGCAGGTGCGAGCCCGAGGGGAGGAGGTACCGCTTGGTGCGGCCGTCATCCCCCTGGATGAAGATCGCCGGCACGCGCTTCTCGTTGGCCGACGCCTCGACGATGATCTTCTGCGACAGGCCGGTGACCTTGTCGGTCTCCTCGCGGACGTTCTCGCCCTCGACGATGTCCTGGAACTCCACCTTGCCCCGGATCTCCGAGAGGATGGCGGAGGTGAAGGGGTCCCAGGTGACCAGCTCGGTGCCTGGCTCGACCGCGTCCCCCTCGTGCACCAGGAGCTGCGAGCCGTAGGTCAGGGCGTAGCGCTCCCGCTCGCGGCCCTTCTCGTCGGTGATGACGAGCTTGCCGCTGCGGTTGATGACGATCAGCGAGCCGCGGCGGCTCTCGACCGTGTTGACGTTGAGGAACTTCACCACGCCCGGGTTCTTGGCGATGTGCTTCGACTGCTCGGACACGCGCGAGGCGGTGCCGCCGTAGTGGAAGGTCCGCATCGTGAGCTGCGTGCCGGGCTCGCCGATCGACTGCGCGGCGATGACGCCCACCGCTTCGCCGATCTCGACCATCTTGCCGGTCGCGAGGTTGCGGCCGTAGCAGCGGATGCAGACGCCGCGCCGGGTCTCGCAGGTGAGCACGGAACGGATCTTCACCCGCTCGATGCCCGCCGCCTGCACCGCGGTGCCGAGCAGCTCGGTGATCTCCTGGCCGACCTCGAGGATCAGCTCGCCGGTCATCGGATCGTAGATGTCCTCCTGGCTGACGCGGCCGACGATGCGGTCGCGCAGCGGCTCGAGGATCTCGCCGCCCTCCATGATCGCCGTCACGATGATGCCGTCGATCGTCGAGCAGTCCTCCTCGTTGATGATGACGTCCTGCGCCACGTCGACCAGACGGCGGGTGAGGTACCCCGAGTCCGCCGTCTTCAACGCCGTGTCGGCCAGACCCTTGCGGGCGCCGTGCGTCGAGATGAAGTACTGCAGCACGGAGAGCCCCTCGCGGAAGTTCGCCGTGATCGGCGTCTCGATGACCTCGCCCGAGGGCTTGGACATCAGGCCGCGCATGCCGGCCAGCTGGCGCACCTGCTCGCGCGAGCCGCGGGCGCCGGAGTCGGCCATCAGGTTGATCGGGTTGAAGACGCCGGTCTCGTGCTCGATCTCCCGCATCTCGCGGAACATCTCCTCCGAGACCTTCTCCGTCACCCGGTGCCAGATGTCGATGATCTTGTTGTGGCGCTCACCGGCGGTGATCACGCCGGCCGAACGCTGGTTCTCGATCTCGACCACCTCGGTGCGCGCCTGCTGGAGGATCTCCGGCTTGCGCTTCGGCACCACCATGTCGTCGACGCCGAACGAGATGCCCGCCTTGGTGGCGTAGAGGAAGGTGACCTCCTTGATCTCGTCGAGCATCTCGACCGTCTTGTCGTTGCCCAGCGTGATGAAGCAGTAGCCGACCAGGTCCTGCAGGCCGCGCTTCTTCAACAGGCCGTTGACGAACGGGATCTCCTTCGGCAGGTGCATGTTGAGGATCACCCGGCCGACGGTGGTCTCGATCAGCTGGCGGTCGAGCTCCTCGAGCTCGGCGTGCACGACGTCCTGCTTGTCGAGCTGGGTGTCGAGGTTGATGTACGGCCCCGAGTAGCGAACCTTGATCGGCGACAGCGTCTCGACCTCGCCGGCGTCGAGCGCCAGCAGCACCGAGTCGAAGTCGGGGAAGATCCGCCCCTCACCCTTGGCGCCCAGCTTGGGCAGCGTCAGGTAGTAGCCGCCGAGCACCAGGTCCTGCGTCGGCACGGCGAGCGGACGCCCGTGCGCCGGCGACAGGATGTTGTTCGACGCCAGCATCAGCACCTTGCACTCGATCTGGGCCTTCGGCGACAGCGGCACGTGCACGGCCATCTGGTCGCCGTCGAAGTCGGCGTTGAACGCGGCGCAGACGAGCGGATGGATCTTGATCGCCTTGCCCTCGATCAGCGTCGGCTGGAACGCCTGGATGCCCAGGCGGTGCAGCGTCGGCGCGCGGTTGAGCATCACCGGATGATCCTCGATGACCTCCTCCAGCGCGTCCCAGACCTCGTCGACCTCGGCCTCCACCATCTCCTTGGCGGCCTTGATGGTGCCGACCAGCCCCTTCTCCTCGAGCCGGTTGTAGATGAACGGCTTGAACAGCTCGAGCGCCATCTTCTTCGGCAGGCCGCACTGCGACAGCTTCAGCTCGGGGCCGACGACGATAACCGAACGGCCCGAGTAGTCGACGCGCTTGCCGAGCAGGTTCTGCCGGAAGCGCCCCTGCTTGCCCTTGAGCGTGTCGGAGAGCGACTTCAGGGGGCGGTTATTGGAGCCCTTGAGCACGCGGCCGCGGCGGCCGTTGTCGAAGAGGGCGTCCACCGCCTCCTGGAGCATCCGCTTCTCGTTGCGCACGATGACCTCGGGGGCGCGCAGCTCGAGCAGCTTCTTCAACCGGTTGTTGCGGTTGATCACGCGCCGGTAGAGGTCGTTCAGGTCGCTGGTCGCGAACCGGCCGCCGTCGAGCGGCACCAGGGGGCGCAGCTCGGGCGGGATGACCGGGATGACGTCGAGGATCATCCACTCCGGCCGGTGCCCCGACTTGCGGAAGGCGTCTACCACCTTGAGCCGCTTGGCGGCCTTCAGGCGGCGGATCTGGCTGGTCTCGGTGCGCATGATGATGCGCAGCTCCTCGGCCAGCTCGTCGACGTCGATGCGGGAGAGCAGCTCCTTGATCGCCTCGGCGCCCATCTTGGCCGCGAAGGCGTCCTCGCTGTACTTCTCGCGCAGCTCGCGGAAGCGCTCCTCGGTGAGCAGCTCCCGCTCCTTGAGCTCCGTCTCGCCGGGATCGATGACGACGTAGCTCTCGAAATAGAGGATCCGCTCGAGATCGCGCAGGCTGATGTCGAGCAGATGGCCGATGCGGGACGGCAGGCCCTTGAAGAACCAGACGTGCGACACCGGGCAGGCGAGCTCGATATGGCCCATCCGCTCGCGGCGCACGCGGGACCGCGTGACCTCCACTCCGCACTTGTCGCAGATGACGCCCCGGTGCTTCATCCGCTTGTATTTACCGCACAGACACTCCCAGTCCGTGATCGGACCGAAGATCTTGGCGCAGAAGAGGCCGTCCCGCTCCGGCTTGAACGTCCGGTAGTTGATCGTCTCCGGCTTCGTCACTTCGCCGTAGCTCCAGGACCGGATCTTCTCCGGAGACGCGATCGAGATCTTGATCGCGTTGAAATCCTTGAGCGACTGTGGCTTGTCAAAACTGCTGAATGGTTGCAACTGTCTGTCCTCCCTTTAGACCTTGAGGAGTTCCACGTCGAGACAGAGGCTCTGGAGCTCGCGCACGAGAACGTTGAAAGATTCCGGGAGGCCCGGCGGTTCCGGCACGTCCCCCTTGACGATCGCCTCGTACACCTTGCTGCGCCCCTCCACGTCGTCGCTCTTGACGGTCAGCAGCTCCTGGAGCGTGTAGGCGGCGCCGTAGGCCTCGAGCGCCCAGACCTCCATCTCTCCGAAGCGCTGGCCGCCGAACTGCGCCTTGCCCCCCAGCGGCTGCTGGGTGATCAGCGAGTACGGTCCGATCGACCGCGCGTGGATCTTGTCGTCGACCAGGTGCGACAGCTTGAGCATGTAGATGTACCCGACGGTCACCTTCTGCTCGAACGCCTCGCCGGACATGCCGTCGAACAGCGGCGTCTTGCCCGAGTCCGGCAGACCCGCCTCCTTGAGCAGGTCCTTGATGTCCGCCTCGCGGGCGCCGTCGAACACCGGCGTCGCGAACTTGACGCCGAGCACCCGGCCGGCCCACCCGAGGTGGGTCTCCAGGATCTGCCCGACGTTCATGCGGCTCGGCACGCCCAGCGGATTGAGCACGATCTCGACCGGCGTGCCGTCCGGCATGTAGGGCATGTCCTCCTCGCGCATGATCCGCGAGATGACGCCCTTGTTGCCGTGCCGGCCGGCCATCTTGTCGCCCACCTGCAGCTTGCGCTTCATGGCGACGTAGACCTTGACCAGCTTGATGACGCCCGGAGGCAGCTCGTCCCCCTTCTGCAGGAGCCCGACCCGCTCCTCGTTGACCCGGTGCAGCACCTCGACGTGCGAGTCGGTCTTCTTGTAGACGATCTCGACCGCGTCGATCAGCCGCCGCTCGTCGACCGGCAGGCGCAGGATCTCCTGCCGGGTGAGCCGCTCGAGGGTGGCGTCGGTGATCGGATCGCCCGCCTTGAGCAGCTCCTGGCCGGTCCGCGCCTTGACCGCCGCGTTGACCTTCTTGCCGCCGAGCAGGTCGCGCACCTTCTTGTTGCGCTCCTCGGTCAGGATGCGCACCTCGTCGCGGATGTTCTTCTCGAGCCGGGCGATCTCGTCCTGCTCGATCTCCTTGGCCCGGACGTCCTTCTCGACCCCCTTGCGGGAGAAGATCTTGACGTCCACGATGGTCCCCTCGATGCCCGGCGGCACCTTCAGCGAGGCGTCGCGGACGTCGCCCGCCTTCTCGCCGAAGATGGCGCGCAGCAGCTTCTCCTCGGGGGTGAGCTGGGTCTCCCCCTTCGGCGTCACCTTGCCGACCAGGATGTCGCCCGCCTTGACCGTGGCGCCGATGCGGACGATGCCGCTCTCGTCGAGGTCCTTGAGCGCCGACTCCGAGACGTTCGGGATGTCGCGCGTGATCTCCTCGGGTCCCAGCTTGGTGTCGCGGGCCTCGATCTCGAACTCCTCGATGTGGATGGAGGTGTAGTAGTCCTCCCGCACCAGCTTCTCGGAGATCAGGATCGCGTCCTCGAAGTTGTAGCCGCGCCACGGCATGAAGGCGACGAGCACGTTGCGCCCGAGGGCGAGCTCGCCGAGCTCCGTGCACGGGCCGTCGGCCAGCACGTCACCCTTCTTGACCCGCTGCCCCTCGTAGCTCACCGGCTTCTGCGTGATGCAGGTGTTCTGGTTGGAGCGGCGGAACTTGATGAGCTGGTAGATGTCGGCGCCGAAGTCCTTGGTCTCGCCGGTCTCCAGGTCCTCCCCCTCGACGCGGACGATGATGCGCTCGGCGTCCACCGAGTCGACCACGCCGCCCCGCTTGCAGAGCACCACCGCGCCCGAGTCCTGGGCCACGATCCCCTCGAGGCCGGTGCCGACGATCGGCGAGTCGGAGCGGAGCAGCGGCACCGCCTGGCGCTGCATGTTCGAGCCCATCAGCGCGCGGTTGGCGTCGTCGTTCTCGAGGAACGGGATGAGCGCCGCGGCCACCGACACCAGCTGCTTGGGGCTGATGTCCATGTAGTCGATGCGGTCCCGCTCGACACTGATGAAGTCGCCGCCGGCCCGCGAGATGATCCGGTCCTGGACGAAGTTGCCGGTCTCGTCGACGCGGGCGTTGGCCTGCGCGATGATGTACTTCTCCTCGTCCCAGGCCGACAGATAGAAGGCGTACGGCTCGGCGTCGACCGCCCGCTTGCCGGCCTTGGCCAGCCGGTCGTTCTCCCCCTTCAGCTCGTCGCCGGTGACGATCTGCCCGAGGCGGAACTGGCCGTCGCCCACCTTCATGATCCGGAAGTGGTCGAGCACGCGGCCCCCCTCGACCTTCTTGTACGGGCTCTCGATGAACCCGTAGTCGTTGATCCGGGCATAGGTCGCGAGCGACGAGATCAGGCCGATGTTCGGGCCTTCCGGCGTCTCGATCGGGCAGATGCGGCCGTAGTGCGTGGCGTGCACGTCGCGCACCTCGAAGCCCGCCCGCTCGCGGGAGAGGCCGCCCGGTCCGAGGGCCGACAGGCGCCGCTTGTGGGTGACCTCCGAGAGCGGGTTGGTCTGGTCCATGAACTGCGACAGCTGCGAGGAGCCGAAGAACTCCTTGATCGCCGCGATCACGGGCTTCGAGTTGATCAGGTCGTGCGGCATCGCCGAGTCGATGTCCTGGTGGACCGACATCTTCTCCTTGATCGCCCGCTCCATGCGCACGAGGCCGATGCGGAACTGGTTCTCCAGCAGCTCGCCCACCGCGCGCACGCGCCGGTTGCCGAGGTTGTCGATGTCGTCGACGCGGCCGACGTCCTTCTGCAGGCGCAGCAGGTACTCGATGACGCGGAAGAAGTCGTCCGCGCCCAGCGTCTTCTGGTCGACCGGCACCTCGGTGTCCAGCTTGATGTTGAACTTGAAGCGGCCGACCCGCGAGAAGTCGTAGCGCTTGGCGTCGAAGAACATGCCGTAGAAGAGCGAACGGGCGCTCTCCAGGGTCGGCGGATCGCCCGGCCGCATGCGGCGGTAGATCTCGATCAGCGCCTCGCGGGAGTTCTTGGTGGCGTCCTTGGCGAGCGTGTTCGAGAGCGTCGCGCCGACCAGCTCCCAGTCGGGGAAGAAGACCTCGACCGGGGTGGAGCTGCGGCCGTCGAGCCGCTCGTCGACGTCCTCGGGCACCAGCTCGTTGGCCTCGAAGAGCACCTCGCCGGTGTCGAGGTCGACGACGTCGCCGATGAAGAAGGCGCGGTCGAGGTCCTCGCGGTCGACGTCGAAGGCGATCGTCTGGCCGGTGTCGAGCTTGCCGATCTGCTCGCGCGACAGCGTGATGCCGGCGAAGATCGGGTAGGTCTCGCGGCGGCCGCGGCTCTGCCGGTCCTTCAGGCGCTCGGGCTCCAGCACCTTCGGGCTGACGTGCAGCGTGAACTTGCCGGCGCCCTCCGAGGAGAGGCCGACCGGGGTGTAGAACTGGCGCAGGATCGACTCGTCCGACTCCAGGCCGAGGGCGCGCAGGAAGACCGTGCCGTGGAACTTGCGCTTGCGGTCGATGCGCACCGACAGCACGTCCTTCTGGTCGTACTCGAACTCCACCCAGGAGCCGCGGTACGGGATGATCTTCGACAGGTAGGAGCGCGGCCCCTCCTTGGTGAAGAAGACTCCCGGGCTGCGGTGGAGCTGCGAGACGATCACCCGCTCGGTGCCGTTGATGACGAACGTGCCGTTGTCGGTCATCAGCGGGATGTCGCCGAAGTAGACCTCCTCCTCCTTGGCGTCGCGCATCATGCGCGTGCCGGTCTCGGGGTCGCGGTCGTAGACGAACAGGCGGAACGTGACCTTCAGCGGCACGGCGAAGGTCATCCCCCGCTCCTGGCAGTCCGAGATCGAGTACTTGAGCTGCAGGTCGACGGGGTTGCCGCAGATGTCACACTTCGTAACCCGGTTTTTGTTGACGAATCCGCACTCGGTGCAGGTGACCGTCTCCTCGTGGGGATGGTCGGTCATGATCTTCGCGCTGCAGTTGGTGCAGGTCATGCGAAGGTATTCGAGCCCCTTGAGCTCGCCGCACTTGCACTGCCAGTCCCCGATCGAGTACTTGACGAAGTCGAGCGAGCAGGTCTCGCGGAAATCGGAGAACGGGAAGATGCCCGTGAAGACCGCCTGCAGACCCTGGTTCGCCCGCTCCTCGGGCAGCAGGTTCATCTGCAGGAAACGCTCGTAGCTCCGCCGCTGGACGTCGATCAGGTTGGGGATGGGCAGCGACGTCGTGATTCTGGAGAAGTCCTTCCGATGGCCGTTGCGCGTTGCAATCTGCGGGGTGGGAAACGTATCCATAGGGGTCTTGCTATCTCCTCGATGCCTGGGTAGATGGGTGCTTCTCTTCTACGCGGCAACCTTAGTTACTGCCGTGGGGGCGTCCGGTTCCCTGCCCCGGAAGAAACAGGGGCTCCGGAAGCAGGAGACACCATGCCCAGCCCTCCGCTCGCCCCGCGGAAGGTCACCAGGCATGGTGAACATAGACCAGAACAGGGCCGAGGCCCGGTTTATGCCCGGGCCGGCCCCTGTTCCGGCATCTGGTAGTTCTCGTCGACCTGCGGACAGGTCCTGTCGAGGGTGGTTACGCGCAGTGTGCGTAGCGTAGCTCCTCTCGCCGCGCGTTACTTGATCTCGATCGTCGCTCCGGCCTCTTCGAACTTCTTCTTGATCGACTCGGCCTCATCCTTGGAGACCGCTTCCTTGATGGTGGCGGGAGCGGACTCCACGAGGTCCTTGGCCTCCTTGAGGCCGAGGCTGGTGACCTCGCGGACCGCCTTGATGACGTTGATCTTCTTCTCGCCGGCCGCCTTGAGGACGACGTCGAACTCGGTCTTCTCCTCGGCCACGGGCGCCGCGGCGCCGCCGCCGCCGGCCGCCGGAGCGGCCACGGCCGCCGCCGCGGAGACGCCGTAGTGGTCCTCGAGGGCCTTGACGAGGTTGTTCAGCTCGAGGACGGTGAGCTGGTCGATCTGACTGATGAAATCTTCGGTCGCGATAGCCATGTTCTCTCCTTAAACGCTGCGGACCGCGTAAGTCCGGAAAAATTGCCTCTGTATTTTCAAGTAGGGCCGCCCCTACGCTGATTCTTCCTTCTTCTTCCGGACCTGGTCCAGAACCATCACGAACGACTGCGGGACCGCGGCCAGCACGCGGACGAAGCGGGTAACCGGCGACTGCATCAGGAACAGCAGCTTGGCGATCAGCTCCTCGCGGCTGGGCAGCGAGGCGATGTCCTTGATCTGGTCGGCGGCGATGGCGCGCCCCTCGACGAGGCCGGCCTTGAGCTTGATCGCCGGCACGTCCTTGGCGTAGTCGGTCAGCGCCTTGGCCACCGCGACCGGATCGGTGAGGCTGAAGGCGACCGCCGTCGGCCCCACGAAGTGCTCCTTGAGCTGGTCGAGCGACTGGCTGTCGATGGCGCGCAGGGCGATCGTGTTCTTGACCACCACGTACTCGCCGCCGCTCTGCCGCACCCGCTTGCGCAGCTCGGTCACCTGCGGGACCGTGATCCCCTGGTAATCGAGAAGGAAGGCGTGCTGAGCCTTGGCGAGCCCCTGCTCGTAGGTTTCGAGGATCTGTTCTTTGTCGCTGCGGGTCAAAGGCATGATCGTCTCCCTACGCCTCGGTCGCCATCATGGCGGTCTCGTCAACCTGGATGCCGGGGCCCATCGTCGAGCTGACGCTGACCCCCCGCACGTACTTGCCCTTGGCCGCGCTCGGCTTCGCCTTCAGCACGGCGCCGATCAGGGCCTCGGCGTTCTCCCGCAGCTGGTCGGTGCCGAAGGAGAGCTTGCCGACCGGCGCGTGGATGATCCCCGTCTTGTCGACGCGGAACTCCACCTTGCCGGCCTTGATCTCCTGCACCGCCTTGGCGACGTCGGTCGTCACCGTGCCCGCCTTCGGGTTGGGCATCAGGCCGCGGGGGCCGAGCACCTTGCCCAGGCGGCCGACGACCCGCATCATGTCCGGGGTGGCGACCACGGAGTCGAACTCCATCCAGCCCCCCTCGATCCGCTTCGCCAGCTCGTCGCCGCCGACCACGTCCGCCCCGGCCTCCTCGGCCTCGCGGACCTTCTCGCCGGTGGCGAAGACCAGCACCCGGGACACCGTGCCCAGGCCGTGCGGCAGCACGACGGTGCCGCGGACCATCTGGTCGGCGTGCTTGGGATCCACGCCCAGGCGCATCGCGACCTCCAGCGTCTCGTCGAACCTGACGTACTTCACCTGGCCCGCCAGATCGATGGCTTCCCGCAGCGCGTAGGGCCGGGTCTCGACCTTCTCGGCGGCCTGCCGGTACTTCTTTCCATGCTTTGCCACGACTGTTCTCCTTAGCCCTGAATCTCGATACCCATCGAGCGGGCCGTCCCCTCGATCGTCTTGACCGCGGCCTCCAGGTTCGCCGCGTTGAGGTCCGGCAGCTTGGTCCGGGCGATCTCCTCGACCTGCGCCTGGGTGACCTTGCCCACCTTCTTCTTGTTCGGCTCGCCCGAGCCCTTGGGGATCCCCGCCGCCTTGATCAGCAGGATCGCCGCCGGCGGCGTCTTGGTGATGAACGTATAGCTGCGGTCGGCGTACACGGTGATGACCACGGGGATGATCAGGCCCGACTGCGCCGCCGTCCGGGCGTTGAAGTTCTTCACGAAATCCATGATGTTGACGCCCGCCTGGCCCAGAGCCGGGCCCACCGGAGGCGCCGGCGTCGCCGCGCCGGCCGGGATCTGCAGCTTGATCTGTCCTACGACTTTCTTGGCCATTGCCTATCAACCCCCGCGCGAGGCGCTCAGAGCTTCTGCACCTGCGAAAAATCCAGCTCGACCGGCGTCTGCCGGCCGAAGATCGTCACCATCACCTTGAGCGTGTTGCGGTCCAGATTGACCTCGTCCACCACGCCCGTGAAATTGTTGAACGGGCCGTCGGTGATCCGCACCGGCTCCGCCTTCTCGAACATGTACTTCGGCTTCGGCTTCTCCTTGGCCGTCACCACCTGCTCGAGGATGTTGTTGACCTCGGTCTCGGAGAGCGGCGTCGGCTTCTTGCCGGTGCCCACGAAGCCCGTCACCTTCGGCGTGTTCTTCACCACGTGCCAGGCGGCGTCGGACATCTCCATCTCGACCAGGATGTAGCCGGGGAAGAACTTGCGCTGCGTCTCCTTCTTCTTCCCGCCCTTGTACTCGACGACGGTCTCGGTCGGAATGCGGATCTCGCCGAAGGCGTCCCCCATGCCGAGCGCTTCCGCGCGCTGGCGCAGGGTCTCCTTCACCCGCTCCTCGAAGCCGGAGTAGGTGTGGACGATGTACCACTTCCGATCGGGAATCGTCTCTTCGGTCATCCAAACATCCTCACAATGCCCTGATAGCCCCAGATGATCAACCGGTCCGCCACGAACAGAAACGCCGCGAAGACGACACTGGTGACGATGACCACGATCGTCGTCGACACCACCTCGTCACGGGCCGGGAAGGAGACCTTCCGCATCTCCGTGCGCACTTCCGACAAGAATTCCTTCGTCTTCGTCAACCAATTCATCGCTTGGGCCTCGATCTTGTCTTCAAAAGACTGAAAAGACTGGCAGGCCAGGAGGGACTCGAACCCCCAACCCTCGGTTTTGGAGACCGATGCTCTACCATTATGAGCTACTGGCCTGTACGACTCTGTCTATGTCAAAACGCGCCGGGAGGGGACGAGCCCCTCCCTACGCCAAACCGACCTGTTTCCTACTTGACGATCTCGGTGACCGTGCCGGCGCCGACGGTGCGGCCCCCCTCGCGGATGGCGAAGCGGACCCCCTTCTCCATGGCGATCGGCGCTATCAGCTCGACCTCGAGGTTCACGTTGTCGCCCGGCATCACCATCTCCGCCCCCTCCGGCAGCGTCGCGACTCCCGTCACGTCCGTCGTCCGGAAGTAGAACTGAGGACGGTAGCCGTTGAAGAACGGCGTGTGGCGGCCACCCTCTTCCTTCGTCAGGATGTAGACCTCACCCTTGAACTTCGTGTGCGGCTTGATCGAGCCCGGCTTCGCCAGCACCTGACCCCGCTCCACGTCGTCCTTCTTCGTGCCGCGAAGCAGCACGCCGATGTTGTCACCCGCCTGACCCTGGTCGAGAAGCTTCTTGAACATCTCCACACCCGTCACGATCGTCTTCGACGTGTCGCGGATGCCCACGATCTCCACCTCGTCGCCGACCTTGACGATCCCGCGCTCGATCCGGCCCGTCACCACCGTGCCGCGGCCCGAGATCGAGAACACGTCCTCGATCGGCATCAGGAACGCCCGATCCTTCGCCCGAACCGGCTGCGGAATGTACGAATCGACCGCCTTCATCAGCTCCAGGATCGCGTCATGACCCAGATTCGGATCGCGGTTCTCCAGCGCGCACAGCGCCGAACCCTTCACGATCGGGATGTCGTCCCCGGGAAAGTCATAGCTCGACAGCAGCTCGCGAACCTCGAGCTCGACCAGCTCCAGAAGCTCGGGGTCGTCGACCATGTCCACCTTGTTCATGAACACCACCAGCGCCGGAACGCCGACCTGGCGCGCCAGCAGGATGTGCTCGCGGGTCTGCGGCATCGGACCGTCCGCCGCCGACACCACCAGGATCGCGCCGTCCATCTGCGCCGCCCCGGTGATCATGTTCTTGATGTAGTC
>Ga0070665_100000873_pt1 | contig 38956 bp, 37 predicted proteins | sample KBSS13metaG_FD_65862 | JGI IMG/M metagenome (GOLD analysis project Ga0070665, IMG submission 65862) | Switchgrass rhizosphere microbial communities from Kellogg Biological Station, Michigan, USA - KBS S1-3 metaG | ecosystem: Host-associated > Plants > Roots > Rhizosphere > Soil ... | reverse complement strand
CGCAAGGGCCTCCCGGTCCGCGGCCAGCGCACGCACACCAACGCGCGCACCCGCAAGGGCAAGGCCAAGCCGATCGCTGGTAAGAAGAAGTAAGCGCAGCGCGCGGCTTCTCCGCCGGAAGGTCCACGACCGCACCGGCGTCACAACGGATTTAGGGATAGGTAGACAATATGGCACAGGCACCTCAGCGCCTCAGGCGGCGCGAGCGCAAGAACATCACGGCGGGCGTCGCCCACGTGAATGCGAGCTTCAACAACACGATGATCACGATCACCGACGCGCAGGGCAATGCGATCGCCTGGAGCTCGGCCGGCATGATGGGCTTCAAGGGCAGCCGCAAGAGCACCCCTTATGCCGCCCAGGTCGCCGCCGAGGATGCGGGCAAGAAGGCCGCCGAGCATGGCGTCCGCACGCTCGAGGTCGAGGTCAAGGGCCCCGGCTCGGGCCGCGAGAGCGCGCTCCGCGCCCTGCAGGCGGTCGGCTTCCAGATCACCTCGATCCGCGACGTCACGCCGATCCCGCACAATGGCGTGCGCCCGAGCAAGCGCCGCCGCGTCTAAGGCAGGTCGTGCAGGGACAGTCCCTCAGGGACAGTCCCCTCAGTTTTAAGAAGTAGGACTTCGGGAAGCATCCTCGCAAAGCTTCCCCAACCCCAAAGGGAACATCATTCATGGCCGTCAACGCAAAGAACTGGCAGGAAATGAAGAAGCCCAACGCGCTCGAGAAGAAGGTTGGCGGCGACAGCCGCCGCAAGGCGACGTTCGTCGCCGAGCCGCTTGAGCGGGGCTTTGGCCTCACGCTCGGCAACTCGCTGCGCCGCGTGCTCCTGTCGTCGCTGCAGGGTGCCGCCGTCACCTCGATCAAGATCGAGGGCGTGCTGCACGAATTCTCCTCCCTCGCCGGCGTGCGCGAGGACGTGACCGACATCGTGCTGAACGTGAAGCAGGTCGCGCTGAAGATGGAGGGCGAGGGCCCGAAGCGGCTCCAGCTCTCGGCCACCGGCCCCGGCGAGATCACCGCCGGCCAGATCGCCACCACGGGCGACATCGAGGTGATGAACCCGGACCTGGTGCTCTGCCACCTGGACGAGGGCGCGACGCTGAACATGGAGCTCGTCGCCGAGACCGGCAAGGGCTATGTCGCCGCCGCCGCCAACCGCCCGGCCGACGCGCCGATCGGCCTCATTCCGGTCGACGCCTTGTTCAGCCCGGTCCGCCAGGTGAGCTACAAGGTCGAGAACACCCGCGTCGGGCAGGAGCTCGATTATGACAAGCTGACGCTGACGGTCGACACGGACGGGACAATCAGCCCGGACGACGCGATCGCCTATTCGGCCCGCATCCTGCAGGACCAGCTGCAGCTCTTCGTCCACTTCGACGAGGGCATGGTCTCTGTCCCGACGATGGCCGGCATCGCTGTGCCGAGCGCCGCGGAGAGCGAGGCCGACGCCAACCAGCTCAACCGCTATCTGCTGAAGAAGGTGGACGAGCTGGAGCTGTCGGTGCGCAGCGCCAACTGCCTGAAGAACGACAACATCATCTATATCGGCGACCTCGTTCAGAAGACCGAGGCGGAGATGCTGCGGACCCCGAACTTCGGGCGGAAGAGCCTCAACGAGATCAAGGAGGTGCTTGCCTCCATGGGGCTGCGGCTCGGGATGGACATCCCTGGCTGGCCGCCGGAGAATATCGAAGAGATGGCGAAGAAGCTGGAGCAGGAATTGCTCGGGTAAAGCTTTGCTCCAAATTGGATGAACAGAGAGAGGCCGCCGAAAGGCGGCCTTTCTTTATGAAAAGGCCGAGATCATGAATGCTTGTCGGCTTCCAATAAGCGGAGGCGGTATTCATTCTAGGAGCGAAGCATGAAGTGGGCGCCAGACAAAGCTATTGTCTGACTGCCCAATGGCGTGTCATCCTCTGCAAGTGAATGGAATTTCCGGGGCAGGTGAAATCGAAAGCGCGATTGAGCGCTTCCATCAGCTCAACATCCTCGAGGAGGCATGGCGGTCCGCAAATCCGTCGCAAGGCGGTCGGCACGCGCTTAATGGGTTCCGCTTCCAGCTATTGTGCACTCTGGAAAAACTGCTCGCGCAGGCACCGCAGGCGACCAGAAGGCTCGCGCCCGAGACCTTGGCCGACATCCTCGAAACGAATGGTGAGACGGTCGTCGCGATCGAGGTCAAAGCGACGCTCAGTTCAGGCGCTCTTGGTCACGCCCTGGATCAGCTATGGCGAATAGAGCGGCTAGCCCTTGATCTCGTTCCCAATCTCGCTCCGCAACTGAGCTATAGAATCTTTCACTGCCGGCCCGGCGTGCGTGACCCACAAGCGTCGATCGAGCGCTGGGCTGCCGAAAATGCGACCGCGGACGAAATCGCCTCGTTCAAGAAGAAGGTCGGTATCGAACGCAAGGTATCGGTGCTCAACGACATCGCTGCTCGGCTGGTAAACGATTTTCAGATCAGCGACCCCTTCGAGCGCATCAGCCAGTGGCTCGGGGAGCTCGTCCAGGCTTCCGAAAACGCGACCTTCGAAGAAACCTGTGAGCGCATTTGGCTGGAGGCACGCGCGTGCTGGACCCAAGCCAGGGAGCACTCGTCCGACCTCCATGTATGGACAAGCGACGATCGCCCGCCCTCGACAGTCTCGCGCGAAACGAGCGAAGCGAAGCAGGTTCTGACGGGCCAACGGGTCGACCGCAGATATCTGCGAGAAGGGCGGTTCGCGAACCGCCACCGCTACAGCGATCTGCATGAGGCGGCCGAAACGTGGATTGAGGGGCTGGACCGAGCAAAGCCAGACAGACTCAATGGCTTCTGGATCGCGGGCCGGTCCGGCTCAGGCAAAAGCGTCGCCCTTCTACACCTGCTCGCCTCCCTCCATTCGCAGGATAGCAACCGCATCATTTTGTGGATGGACGATCGATTTCACAAGGTTGAGGACGCAGTGAAGTGGGCGCTCCCGATGATGGAGGCCGGGCTCGACGTCATTCTTGCCGTGGACGACCCGTATCAACCCGGCATCGGCCTGTCCGCATCCAGCATCCTGAATGGATCGCTCCGTTTGTTGCAGAACCGCTCCGAAACGGCGCCTGACCTACACATGCCGATTTTCGTTTTTTGCGGGCCACCCGAACAATTTGAAGCATTTGCTGGAGACACCAGCGACGATCTTGAAATCGAGGCCTATCATCTGCCCCCAGAGCGGCCGACGGATATCGCTGAGCTGAGGGAGTGGTATCTAAAGCGGACCGGGAAAGCGGAATTGCCGACGGAAGGGGAGGACGTGCTTCTCGTCCAGATCTTCTTCGAGTGGCAAATGGATCAGCCAATCGAGGCCTTCGCCAAACGCTTCAGAAAGCGATTGAAGGCGATGATGCAGGGCCGGGAAGATAGCGGCTCCATCTTTGACACCGTGGCGCGCATCTTGGCGATACGACGGGTCTATTCGAGCTATCCCAAGGCCGCGCTGGATGCGGCCTTCACCGAAAATCCAGCCTTGGAAAGGGCGTTTTCGCAACTGGCGCAAGAGGATCATCACTTCGAGATCGTTCCTCGCTATGGCGAAATCCGGTTTACCCATCCCCATCTGGCAGATGCGATCTATCGCGCCTGGTTCGGCGGCCGGACCGACGGCCCCTTCCGCTCGCAACATCTGGCTGCTGGGATAGAAGCGTGGTGGACGGCAGGGGACGATCCCGCCCAGCGCCTGAAGCCGCTTTGGGCAATCGAAGGCCTCCTGACCGCCATTGGTCAGGAAGGATGGGATGCGCTTTCGCCCAGATGGGAACTCATCGCCGATATCGGAAAGCCGGTACTGGAGCGGATTTACCAAAAGCAGATTGCCGAGATGGACGAACGGGCTGCCTATTTGCCCGTCTGGGCTCGCCTTGAAGCGAGGCTCGGACTTGAGTTGCGGCCGTCAGCCGTCGAGTCGCTCGCCGTCGTTGTCGAGACCTATGTTCATGCCGACGCCCTGGCCATGCGCGGGTTCCCGCTCGCATGTAGGACGTTGATCCATCTTGCCGCGGATCAGGACTCGCCCACGCTCGCACCGGTGCAGCAACTGCTCAACACTCGACCCGGGTGGGGGCACTGGCCCGCCGTCGCTTTCAAGCACGGGCAACGCTTCGGTCTCGACGCGATTATCGTTGGCGCTCGCATATTCATCGATGAAAGGCACTTCGAGGCCTACGCCAACATTCGTCAGATTTTTCAGCGACGCGAAACCACCCCATCGGAGCTGGAACGTCAACTGACTATCGAATGGCTCCGCATCAATGCGAGCAGATCCTCCGACGACCGCTTCCAAGCATATGTAATTCTGGGTTATCTAGACGTGTTCGGCCTTGATGAGGACATCCGGCACTTCACCGCCGATTTCCTCTCCACTCGCCTGGACCATGCTTCGTGGAGCTACTGTTGGGAAGAGCTCTGGGCGCTAGATCCAGCAGGGCGCCCGGCACTCGCCATAGCCGGTCTGAAATGGCTGCGGCAGCCCAGTTCCTCCGAGAATGGCTGGGCCTTCGTCTTCGAACGTCTCATCGAGGACACGTCCGACCATGCTATCCAGCCGGCACGCCTCCTCGCGCTGGGGAGACGCTGGCTCCTCCTCCACCCCAATGATGACGCATGGCCCAGGATCTGGGCGATGGTATGGGAGAAAGTCGAGGAAGCGAGCATGCCCAGATTGCGGACGCTCGCGCTCGAATGGCTCCATTCCATCGACAGGAAGGGGTGGAGCCATGTCTGGGGCTTGCTGTGGAGCGACCCGTGGACGGACGCACAAGAATTGCGCTGCCAGGGCGTAGAGTTCCTGGAGGGGAATACGAAGCATCCCGGCTGGGCCAGGGTATGGGATCAGCTGTGGTCCGATCCGGACGGCGACAAGGCGAGGGTTCGTTCGCTGGGCGCGGCGTTCCTCAAAGCGGAACCCAGGCATTCAGGCTGGAGCTGGGTCTGGGACCACATTTGGGCAGATCCAGACCAAGATCTGGAAGCTCTTCGCGAGATGGGCGTGGCCTATCTGGAGGCGGATTTGTCCCAATCCGGATGGACGGGCGTGTGGGGGCCATTGTGGTCCGACCTCGAACGAGACGAGAAGAAGCTTCGCGCCCTAGGTCTGGAACTGATGAAAGGAAATCCGTGCCACCCCGGCTGGCCTTGGGTGTGGGAGCAGTTGTGGGCCGAGGCAAGCGAAGATACCGAAGCACTTCGCGACCGTGGCCTCGTCTTTCTTCAAAGCGGTCTGACGCTCGCGCGCTGGGCCCGGGTCTGGACGTCATTATGGGCAGTGTCCGGATCGGACATGGAAGACCTTCGCAGGCTGGGCCTGGCCTTCCTCGAAGCGGAGCCGCAACATCCGAGTTGGCCGATGGTCTGGGTGTCATTGTGGTCTGAGGCCGAAGAAGAGGAAGTCAGGCTTCGCAATCTGGCCATGACCTTTCTCGAGGCCAATCCCAAGCACCCGCACTGGAAACTAACCTGGGCTCCGTTGTGGGACGATCCCGAGCGGGACGAGGCCAAGCTCCGTACGATGGGGTTGGCGTTTATGGAGGCGAACCCCGACTGTCTCGGCTGGACGGGTGTCTGGGGCCCGTTGTGGGCCCATCCCGGGGCGGACGAAACCAGGCTTCGCGAGTTGGCGCTGGCCTTCCTTGACGTGAACGTGGCGCATCCCGCCTGGACCTGGCTGTGGGACCAGATGTGGGCCAGAGCGGGGTCAGCAAGATCGTGGCTTCGCGATCGGGCTCTGACCTTCCTGGAGGACACCATCGAGCATCCCCGCTGGAACTTGGTGTGGGCTAAATTGTGGCGCGATGGCGAGCGTGACGAGATCAGGCTTCGCACGGGGGCGTTGGCCTTTTTGGCGGCGAATCCCGACTGCCCCGGCTGGACCGGTGTCTGGGGCTCGTTGTGGGCCGATCCCAAGGGGGATGACGTCACGCTTCGAGAGCTGGCGCTAGAGTTTCTGAGAAGGAGGCCCGTGCCTTCGAACTGGCACTGGGCCTTGGAGCAGATCTGGACCAACCCCGGAGGGAAAGCGGACGAGCTTCGCGAGATGGGCCGGACATTTCTCGAAAATAACGGGGAGAACCCTGGCTGGGGCCGCGTCTGGAATTTACAACTGTCCCGTTCCCCGCGCGATGCAGAAAAGCTCCTAGCGATCGGACTGGAGTTTGTCAGGACAAATCCCGACCATCCCGGCTGGAGCTGGGTATGGATCCCGCTGTGGAAAGAGACAGAGGGAAAGACCGAACTTTCGGAGCTGGCGCTGGCTTGGTTCGGTATGGCCAGCGTCTCGGGAGGATGGTCGATGGTCTGGAATCGCCTTTGGGACTGGGGCGAATGTGATCCCGCCAGACTGCGCGCTGTTGCCGAGACCCTGCTGGTGCGCGTTCCGCCCAAGTCATCGCTGCCGCTGGGGACGAGATTGACGGCCGCGCAGCCTGCATTGCTGGACGACTATTCATGGTCCGATTCATGGGAGCGGCGATGGGGGGTCGCAAATGACGGGGGGCGAGCCAGGCTCGTCGCTGAGGGGCTGGGCAAGCTCGCCGACCCGCCGGCGAATCTCGGCGGCTGGTCGAAGGTCTGGCTGCTGGCCTGGGATTCGACGGAATTGACGGACCCGGACAGGGCTAGGCTGGCGGCACTGGGCTCAGCATGGCTCGATCAAACTGATGTCGGACATAGAAGATGGATTTTCGTTTGGCTGGCGCTGTGGGACTATGTCCTTGGCGGCGCGGATGAGCAAAGGCTCGCCGGATATGGACATCGATATCTCGAGTACGGATCGATTGATCAATCATATCTCGCGCTTTGGACGCGACTGGTTGACCGCACCGCGGACAGCTCGAACCTGTTTGCGATCATGAGCGCCAGGCGGGCCTGCTGGCCGGACGGCCTGGTCTTCCCTTTGACGTAGAGGAAGGGCCTCGGCGCCTTCTTGCAAGGGCCGGGGAAAGGCCTAACGCAGGCCAATATGTACCTCCTCACCATCATCCTCACCATGCTCCTCCTCCCGCTCGGCTCGGTCGCCGCGGAATGGGCGCTGACGCCCGCGTCCTCGCTCCTCCTGCTCACGGGCAAATGGTTCGTCTTCTGGGCGGTGGGGGTCCGGCTGACGCTCGCGGGCCTGTGGCAGGTGGCGGCGCCGGAGTTTACGGCGCGGGAGCTTTTCCGGATCGAGGCGGAGGACGCGCTGCCGCTGGTGCGGGAGCTGGGCTTTGCCAATCTCGCCGCGGGCGTGATCGGGACCGCGTCGATCGCCTGGCCCGCCTTCGTGCTGCCGGCGGCGATCTGGGGGGCGATCTTCCTGGGCGCGGCGGGGATCATGCATGCGCGGCGGCGCGGGCGGACCCGGCACGACATTGTGGCGATGGGGAGCGACCTGTTCGTGGCGCTGGTGCTGGCCGGTTATGCGGTGACGATGGTGATGGTGGCGACGGCGCTGGAGGGGTGGCGATAAAGGGCTCGTCTCGAAGCAGGGCTTTGGGCCGGGCTTGAGAGAAGAGGGATGCCGGATCCCTGACCTGCGTCAGGGCAGGCGGGTGCGGGTTGGCGCCGGCGAGGAGAGCGGTCCTTGGCCTCGGGTGGTAATTTCGGGTCCGCAACCCCATATCAAGGCTATCGCTCCCCTCTGCCCCAGGCGCAGGAGCGGCTGAGAGACGCATGCGCTCCCGTCTGAACGTGGAGTGCGCCTGTGTATCCTTCATCGACCCTTTGCCGTGCCCAGGAAGAATTTCACCGTGAGCGGGCGCTTGCCTCGACGCTGGCCAATGTCCGCGCGGTCGCGGAAAGCGCCGCCGCCGCGTGGGGCCAGGAGGCGATCCTGGCGGAGAAGCGCGAGGCGCGGGGGCTGCGCACGCGCGAGGTGGCCGACCTGATGGCGGCGCGAAAGCTGGAAGAGGCGGCCGAGGCGCGGGATCGCGGGCTCAGCGAGAATCCCGACCGGGGCTTCGAGGCGAACTGAGGCGGCGTGGGGCCGCGGCGCTGCCGGCGTGCGGACCTGCGTGGGCTGCCAGACGGAGCTCGACCGGAGCTGGTGCGCAGCGCGATCAACCGGCGCGGGAGCAAGGACAGCCAGTTGCGCTGAGGGCGCACGCACAGCCGGGTCGAGTCAAGAAAGAACCATATCGGTTCTAATATCTTTCATTGTAGGAAATGAATAGGCACATTGGCTGCTTTTCCGGAAGGAGAGCGATGTGGCTGGGCGAAAGAAAGCGCCGATGTGGCGCCAGGCATTCCTGCGGGCGCTGAAGCGGACGGGAAATGTCCGGGCTTCGGCGTTCGAGGCGGGGGTGGACCCGGGGACGGCCTATGACCACCGGGCCAAGGATCCGGCGTTCCGGGCGCACTGGGCGGAGGCGCGGGCGGCGTTCAGGGCGATGAAGGCGAAGGCGAAGGCGGCGGGCGAGGAACTCGTGCTGCGCCGGACCAGGCATGGTGACAAGCTGGTGCGGGCCGGGCCGGGGCGGTGGTCGGCGCGGATCGAGGAGAGCTTTCTCGACGGACTGGAGCTTACGGGCTGTGTGCGGACCGCGGCGCGGGCGGCGGGGATTTCGGCCGAGGCGCTCTACAAGAGGCGGGACCGTTATCCGGAATTCCGGGCGCGCTGGGACGAAAGACTCGGGCGGAACAAGATCCAATTGCCGGGGCTGCTGGACGCGGCGGCGGTGTCGAGCCTGTCGCCGGTGCCGGAGGGCGCGAAACGGCGGGGGCGGGCGCGGCTGCCGGCGGTCAGCGTCGACCAGGCGATCCGGATCAAGGTCGCCAATGACAATGCCCAGGCGAAAGGGCGGGGCCGGGGCGGCATCCGGCCGGAAAAGCCGGAGCAGAGCCATGAAGAGGCCGCCAATGAATTTGTCAGGCTGGTTGGCATCATGAAGCGGCGGCGGGCGGCACAAAGGCTGGCCGAAGGCTGGACCCGCGTCGGCGACGGAATCTGGCTGCCGCCCGGCTGGACGGCCCAGGGTCCGGAACCGCGGGCGGGGCCGAGAAGCGGAGCGCCCGGAAACGAAGAAGGGGACGGCCGCGAGCCGCCGTCCCCTTCTTCCGGCTGACGAGAGCGGGCCGGCCGCTCCCGTGCCGGATCAGTCGAGCCGCTCGGTGAAGCAGGCGCGGTTGGCGCGCTCGCGGGCGCGCGCGTCGGTCAGCGCGCGGGCGGCGACCCGGCAGCGGCCGTAGGGCGTGCCGGACTCGGCCGCGGTCCATGCGGCCTGCGCGTCGAAGGTCGGGGCCAGCTGGCCGCCCGCGGTGAAGGCCACCGGCTGGGCGAGCTGCGACATCACCTCGCGGCCCACGGGCAGACGCGCGCGCTTGCCGGTGATGACGAGGCCGCCGATCACACCGGCGGCGAGCATGCCGACGCCGGTCGCGACCGTATTGCCCTCGCCCTCCTGACGGAAATCGCCGGTGACCGGGATGCGCTGGCCGTTCAGCTCGATATAGCGCAGCGAGAATTCCAGCTTGCCGGACTTGCCGAAGGCGCCCTTGCCCGTGCGCCAGGTGATCTCGGCCTGGGCCGGCGTGCCGCGCGGGATCACCACCGTGTCGCCGACGCGGACATCGTTGAGCACGGTCAGGCCGAACATCTGGCCGGCGCGGTGCGTGCTGCTGTTCACCTCTTGCGAGACGGCGAGCGTGATCGGCGTGCCGCTGGCGAGCAGCAGGCTGCCGTCAGCGGCGACGGCCGGAGCGGCGGTGTCCTGGGCGGTGGCCGCGCTTGCGGACAACGGTGTCAGGATGAGCGCGGCAAGGGCCGCGCCGGTGACGAATTTCTTCATGTATTCCCCCTCTGCACACGGCAGGACGCCATGCAGGGGCGGAGATTATCACGCTTTATTCCGGGTTCAAGTGACTAACATTGCACCATAATGGCGGAATATTCTAGCGGGATTCCGGGGTTTTTTTTCGGACGTGTCCGAAAGTAGGGCGGGTGCCGCCGCGGCGGACCCGCCCCGACGAGTGGCCGTCGTCCGGAACCGGGTCGCCCGTCATGATCCTAACGCGTGTGAGTCGAAAGGGTTCACGCCGGGCGCCGGCCGCTAGCTCGCGGGGATGGGCTGATACCAGGGCTCCCAGTCGCCGCCCGGGCTGGTCTGGTTCGTCACCCACGGATTGCCGTCCTCGCCGACGCCGACGAACAGGCAGATGCCGTCATTCTGCAAGGCCGCGGCGATCTCGACGAAGAGCACCGGCTGGTTGGCGACGAAACCCTGCCACGGGTCCCACTGGCCGCCGGACGTGTCCTGGAAGAGCGTCCAGACCGTGCCGCCCGTATTGTCGCTGTCCTCGAGGCCCCAGATCTGGATGCCGCGCGGGCCGCCTTGCTGAGAGGCGCAGATGCCCTTGAGCGCGGCCGGCTGGTTGTTGACGTTCGCCGCGCTCCACGGCCCCCAGGTGGCACCGGTGCCGATTTCCGGGCAGGCGGCGAGCTGGCCGCCGCCCTCCGCGACCAGCATCATCTGGTTGTTGTTCTGGTTGCCCAGCGCGACCTCATAAGCGGCGAAGGGCTGCGTGCCGGCGCCGAGTGCGATCCAGCCGCCCCATTCGCCGCCGGGGGTGAGCTGATAGCAGCTCCAGATCGTGCCCTCCTGGTCGGTGGCCATGAGCTGCAGGCCATAGGTGTAGGAGGTGGTTGCCGCGATCGAGGTGAAGCCGATGATCTGCGAGCCGATCGGCGGCTGGGTCCATTCATCGGCCCAGGCATTGGCCCCGGTCTGGGCCAGCGTCCAGACCATGCCTTTCGAATCGATCATGGCGAGCATCAGCAGGCCGTTGCCCTGGTCGGCCATGGCGATGGCGGTGCCGCCAGTCGGCTGGCCGCCGAACTTGGGTCCCTGGGCCGCATTCCAGGGCCCGCCCGTCCCTTGCTGCGTCGTGCACCACAAGAGGCCCTCGCTGTCCAAGGACATGATGCAGATGCCCCAGCTGCCCTGCGCGGCCGCGGCCATCTCTGCATAGTTGCCGCCCGGTCCTGCTCCCATTCTACCCTCCCCGAATCCATGTGAAGCGCGCAGCATGACCCGTCTTTGTTTCGGTGGCGAGACAAAAATCGATCAAGTCACGGCTTTTACTAGAGAATCACTTGCGAATCGATGGAAATGGTTGAATGTGGATTGATCCAGGTTCCGCATTGCCATTGTGCCCATGCAGTCAAATCATGGGGGCTGCATGAACAACATCGAAGTGGGATACGGCTGTTCCGAACCATATTCAGGCCGACAAGCGGCATGTGGTCAGCAGCCTGAGATAGTCGCCAATTGCCGAAGTATCGCTTTCCTGTGGTTCTCGCGTCGCATGCCCGGACGCGAAAAGGGGGAAAGATCTTCTGCGCCATTCGTGACGAGCCGCGATCGGTTGCGAGCAGCCCTCGCCAACCGTCATCCGTGCCTGAGCCTTGACTTTTCCGTCCCGATCCTCTCTAGGCGCGGGCGAAGCGGGCCTCGGCCCGTCTTTTTATTTGGGGTTTGGGCCGTCCCCCGTTCGACAGCCTGGCCGGATGTACCTGAAACGGCGTCCGGACGAACGAAGGAAGAAGACATGCGCCATCGCGTTGGCGGCCGCAAGCTCGGCCGCACCTCCAGCCACCGGACCGCAATGTTCCGCAACATGGCTGCCGCTCTGATCAAGCACGAGCAGATCACCACCACGCTTCCCAAGGCGAAGGAGCTTCGGCCCTATGTCGAGAAGCTGATCACGCTCGCCAAGAAGGGCGGCCTTTCCAACCGCCGTCTTGCCCATGCCCGCCTGCTCGACGATGCGCAGCTGACCAAGCTGTTCGACGTGCTGGCCAAGCGCTATGTCGAGCGCGCCGGCGGCTATTGCCGCGTGATCAAGGCCGGCATCCGCGCCTCGGACGCGGCGCCGATGGCGATCATCGAACTGGTCGACCGCGACCCCAGCGCCAAGGGCCAGGATTCGGGCCCCGTGATGGTGGACGAGGGCGAGCTGGAAGCCGCCTGAGGGAATGGGGACAGGCACTGGTACCTGCCCCCGTCCAGGGAGTAAGAGGAAGGGTCGCTGCGGCGGCCCTTTTTCGTTGGGGGGATGAGATGGCGGACAAGTTCGAGCGGCACAGGCAGCCCTGGACGCAGGACGAGATCCAGAAGCTGCACCTGCTGGCGGGCAAGGGCATGTCGCTGAAGGCGATTTCGAGGGCGATGACGCGATCCGAGGAGTCGATCAAGGATCGGGCGAAGCGAGACGGGCTCAAGGTCTCGAAACTGCGCTAGATCAACACAATTTCTCGGCCCGCCGCATTTTTGTTGCAGCGCACAAGATTTTCGGAAACTCTCGCAACTTCCGTCCGTTGGGTGAGCGGAGGTGCCTGTGACATTAGAGCTTGCCGAGAGGCCGATCATCGCGGCCGAAACTGACTCATTCGTTCTTTTGAGGCCCGAGGCCGCCCTGCGCCACGTGGCCTTGCTCGGTAATTTTCCGCCGCGGCGCTGTGGCATCGCGACCTTCACCGCGGACGTCGCGGCGGCCCTGGCCGGCCGCTTTCCCGGCATCGCCGTGGACGTCTATGCGATGAACGACGATGGCGGGCCGTACGATTATCCGGCGACGGTGACCGCCACGATCGATGCGGCCGAGCCTGCCGCCTACCGCCTCGCGGCGCAGCGGATCGAGGCGAGCGGCGCCCAGCTGCTCTGGGTCCAGCACGAATTCGGGATTTTCGGGGGGGCTGCCGGTGCCCATCTACTTACCTTGCTCGATGCGCTGACCATCCCCGTCGCGGTCACGCTCCATACCGTCCTGGCCGAGCCCACGCCCGAGCAGCGCCGGATCATGGACGCGCTGGTGCGGCGGGCGTCGCGGCTGATCGTGATGGCCGAACGCGGCCGCGACATCCTGATCGAAACCTACGGTGCGTCGCCGGATCAGGTTGCGGTGATCCCCCATGGCGTGCCGGACCGGCCGCTGGCCGACATAGAGGCGAAAAAGCAGCCCCTCGGCCTCGCTGGCCACGACGTGCTTATGACCTTCGGTCTCCTCTCGCCCGGCAAGGGCATCGAGACGATGATCGAGGCGCTGCCAGCAATCGTCGCCTGCCATCCGTGCGCCCTCTACGTCATTCTGGGGGCGACGCACCCGCATCTCGTCGCCCGCGAAGGCGAAGCTTACCGGGATCGCTTACGCGCCCTTGCCGCCAATCTCGGCGTCGCGGCGCATGTGCGGTGGGTCGACAGCTTTGTCGAAACCGACGCGCTGCTCGACTATCTCGGCGCGGCGGACGTCTACGTCACACCCTATCTTGGTGCCCAGCAGATGACGTCGGGGACGCTTGCCTACGCGGTCGCGCTCGGCGTCCCAGTGGTCTCCACCCCCTATGTCCATGCGAGCGAATTGCTGCGCGACGGGCATGGCCGGCTGGTGGGGTTCGGCGACGCGCCCGGCTTCGCGGCGGCGGTCAACGGCCTGCTGGCCGACAGCGAGGAGCGCCAGCGCATGCGGCAGGCCAACCATGCGCTTGGGCGCGGGATGATCTGGCCCCGATTGGCGGAAGCAACGGTGGAGACATTGTCTACCATGCTGACGGAGCCGCGCCGCCCCGCCGTGCGCCAGGTCCAGGCCATGCCGGCGGTCGCCTCGTTTGCGGCTGTCCTCCGGCTCAGCGACGGCACCGGCATCCTCCAGCATAGCCTTTATAATGTGCCGGACCGGACGCACGGCTATTGCGTTGACGACAATGCCCGCGCCTTGATCCTGATGCAGCGGGCAGGGGATCTGCCCGACCGGATTTACGACCAGTGGACGCCGATCTACGCGGCCTTCGTCCAGCACGCTTGGAATCCCGGCGCGAACCGATTCCGGAATTTCATGGGGTTCGACCGGCGCTGGCTGGAGGAGGCCGGATCGGAAGACAGTTCCGCGCGGACCTTGTGGTCGCTCGCCGTCACCGCGCGCGACGGCCGCCATGCCGATCTGCGCGACTGGGCCACCCGCCTGTTCAATGAGGCCCTGCCGCATGCTCATGCGTTCACCTCCCCGCGCGCCACCGCCTTTGCATGCCTCGCGGCATCGGCCATGCTGGACGCGATGACGGGGGACGAGGCCGCGCGCAAATTCCTGAACGATCGGGGCCAAGTCCTTGCCGCGGCCATTGCGAAACATGGCAGCGCCGACTGGATGTGGTTCGAACCCTATCTCGCCTATGACAATGCCCGGCTGCCCGAGGCGCTGCTGTGCGCCGGGCGGGCACTCGACTGCCAGGACTGGATCGAACAGGGCCTTGCCGCGCTGGCGTGGCTGACCAAGGTCCAGCGCTCGCCGGCCGGTATGTTCAGGCCGGTGGGCACCGCGAGCTTCGGGGTCGCGCATGTGCCGCCCTCGGCGTTCGATCAGCAGCCGGTCGACGCCTGGGCGACGATCGACGCCTGCGCCACCGCCTTCCAGATCAGCGGCGACGAGGCCTGGCGCGACGCCGCACTGTGCGCCTGGCGCTGGTTCGAGGGCGAGAATGACGGGGGCGTGCAACTCGCCAGCCTGCTCAGTGGCGAATGCCAGGACGGGCTCGGCCCCCATGGCGCCAACCGCAATCGCGGGGCCGAGTCCGTGCTGGCATTCCAGCTCGCCAATCGCACGATCCGCAGCCTGCTCGACATATAGGGGGCTTCCACCCGCTCTGCCGGGCCGTCATAGGAGCGCGATGATCGAGCTGCGTCATGATGATTTGCGTCTGCGTCCGGAGCCGGGCCGGGTCGTGGTCCGACCCTTCCACCTCGCCTGGAACGCCCGCAGCGGCGACAAGAGCCGCACCGCTGCTTTGATCGAGCAGGTGCGAGACATGGACATGCGCACGGTCCGGCTCGAACTGGCGCTGGTCATGCGCGATTTCGCGGCGCGGCACTGGCAGACGGAGAAGATCTTCCTGGCCCGGTTTGACGAGCTCGAAGCGCAGCTCGACCTTCCGCCGCGGGCGTTCCGGCGCGAGAAGAAGCTGCTGATCGGCGCCTATTTCTGCCACGAATACAGCTATGCCGCAGCGGCGCTGATGAACCCGAGCGTGACCCCCCATCCCGACCAGAGCGGCCTCAGCCGGGGAGCGGTACGCTTTATCATGTCGTTGCGCGCGGTCGGCGAGGGCCATATCTCCTCGATCGCGTTTCGCGAGGGGATCGTGACCCCGGACCTGGACGTGAAGCTCATGGCCGAGCCGCCTTTCGCGACAGCCGCCGGCGTGACCGCCGCGCCCGAGGGGGATGCCGGACCCGTGGTGGTCCACCGCCACAAGGACAGCAGCCTGTCCGGCACCGTCCTGTTCCCGGTCACCGCGGCGCAGCGCAACGGACTCGAGGATCTCCGGCTGACCGAGTTCGTCCATGATGACGGGGAGCGGGAGTGGATCGGCACTTATACCGCTTATTCCGGCGCCCAGATCCAATCGGAATTGCTTCGTACCAAGGATTTTCACAGCTTCGCGCTGGAGCCGATGACCGGGACGGCGGCGCGCAACAAGGGCATGGCGCTGTTTCCGCGCAAGATCGGCGGCCATTACCGCATGATCGGCCGGCAGGACGGCAAGAATTTGTTCCTGCTCACCTCCGACGCGCTCGGAAACTGGGACGACGGGACCTTGCTGCTGGAGCCGCATTATCCGTGGGAGCTGGTGCAGATCGGCAATTGCGGCGCGCCCATCGAGATTGACGAGGGGTGGCTGCTGCTGACCCACGGGGTCGGGGCGATGCGCAAATATGCGATCGGCGCGGTTCTGCTCGACAAAGAGGATCCGTCGAAGGTGCTCGGCCGGACGCCGCAGCCCATCCTTTCCGCAGCGGACGACGACCGAGACGGCTATGTCCCCAATGTCGTCTATACCTGCGGCGCGCTGCGCACCGGTGATCAGCTCTTCATGCCTTACGGGGTGGCTGATATGACGGTGGCGTTCGCCTTCGTTTCCATCCGGGAGCTGTTGGATACGATGGTCTAGGCGAGCGGGAGACTCATCGACAGCGTGTCGAGGTTGCGGGCCGTGATTGCGAAGCCGTGGCCTAGATAGAAGGCCTCGGCGCGGGTGCCGGCGTCGGTTTCCAAGGCGAGGGCGGGGAGGCCGCGGGCGCGGGCTTCGGCGATCAGGTGCTCGAGGAGGGCGCGGCCCAGGCCGCTGCCTTCGCAGGTGGGGTCGACGAACAGGGCCCAGATGGAAGCGGCCTCGGCGTCGAGTGCGGCGAAAGCCTGGACAGTGCCGCCGGGCTCAACGACCCAGCAGCGGGAATCCTCGATGTACGGGCGGTAGTCGTCCGGGCCGATGGCCAGCGTCTGCAGCCGGTTCTCGCGGACGGCGGCGCGGATTTCCATCAGGCGCGGGATGTCCGAGGGCCGCGCGGCGCGGATTGGCTCGGACTTCGAACGCCTACCCGTCATGCTGAACTTGAGTCAGCAGCCATGAACCGGAGCCGCTGCGACAACCTCTTGCTCCGTGTTCATGGGTCCATGCACAGGTGCGCACTACCCCGCGCTGCGCAGCCACGTCCGGGGGAGGTGGCGACCTGCGCATTTTCGTCAGGATGAGGCAGCGACCCTCCCGGCTCACGCGTCCGGCTCGTAGACCAGCAAATCCCCCGGCTGGCAGCTCAGATAGTCGCAGATTTTCTCGAGCGTCTCGAAGCGTATGCCCTTCACGCGGCCGGACTTGAGCAGGCTGAGATTGGTTTCGGTGATGCCGACATGCAAAGCCAGGTCCTTGGACTTGGCCTTGCGCAGGGCCAGCATGACATCGAGTCGGACGACGATCGCCATGATGCGCCTCAGACGATCTGGCTGTGGTCCTCGGCGAGGCGGCGGGCCTCGTCGAGGAGCCGCGCCACGAAGAAGAGCAGGCCGGTGAGCAAAAGCATCAGGGCCTCGCCGCCGCTGAGGTCCAGCACCAGCTGGCGCGTGCCGCCGGCCAGCGCGAACAGAGGCGGAGCGACCACGCCGGAAAGAACCAGCAGGAACAGCCAGAAGGCGAAGCCGCGCAACGCCCGGGCCGGAAAGATCTCGCCAGCCTCGACCGCGCGTAGCAGGCCGACAGCCCGGGACAAGGTGAGGCCGACCAGCAAGGCGAGGAGCAGGAGCGAGAGCGCGGCCGGGACGGGGGGGAGGCCGCCGGTCTCGATATGCAAGGCCGGGAAGTTCTCGGCGTTGCCGTTCAGTGCCACCCAGGCGGCGAACAGGATGACCAGCTCGACCAGGGCGCCGGCGAAGAGCGCGACGAGGCGGAGCCGGCGTGCGGCGCGGCACAGTCTCGGAGGCGTTTCACTCATTGATTGACAGCCATTTATTATCGTATTACAAAAAGAAATTATCAGAAAGCGTAGTCCCGATTCGATGATGGGGCAAGCGAAAAGGACGTTGAGAGATGCGCCGCCGACCCAATAGCTACACCCTGTCGCTGCTGTCTTCCGCTTTGGCTTGGACGCCGGCACTGGTCATGCCGCTCCTGCTTGCGCCGCAGCAGGCGCATGCGCAGGGCCATGCGGCCCCCACCCAGGCGGCACCTGCCCCGCCGCCTGCGCAGGCCATGGCGCCGGCGCGCGCGGTCGACCCGTTCGACGCGATGTTCGAGGGCGCGGACCGTGGCGAGACCGCGGCGATCGAGCACGCGCTGGCCGATCCGGGAGTCCGTGGCGACGATCGCGTGCTGCTCCGCGCCGCTCTGGCCGCGGCCCGGCTCGACCCCGTCGCCGCGCGCGACCCGGCGCTGCGCCGCCTGGCCGGCGGCCGCGACCCGGCGCGGCGCCGCGCGGCGCTGCGGATCATCACCGGCAGCGCCTTCGCGCAGGGCGACTATGCCGAGGCCGCGCGCGCGGGCCGGCTGCTGGCCGAGGCGCTGGCCGCCTCGGGCAACAGGACGGGCGCGGAAGGGGCGGAGCGCGGCTGGCGGCTCGCGGCCCTGCTCGCGCCGCATGCCCGGCGCGGCGTGGACGGCGCGGTACGCGCGGGCACGATCCCGGCGCGCAAGGATCCGGTCGGGCTCACCCGGATCGCGTTCAGCGTGAACGGGCAGAGCCAGGAGGCGGTGTTCGACACCGGCGCGGCCCTCTCCGTTCTCTCCGTTTCGACGGCGCGGCGGCTCGGGGTCAGGATCGAGGAGGGCGCGACGCCGATCGGCAATGGCGTGCAGGGCACGGTGGCGACCCGGATCGGCGTCGCGGCGCGCGTCGAGGTGGCGGGGACAATGCTCACCAATGTGCCTTTCCTGATCCTCGACGACAGCGCGCTGGACTTTCCGCAGGTGCCGGGCGGCTACAACATCCCGGCGATCTTCGGCCTTCCGGAAATGCGCACGCTTGGCCGGATGCGGATGGAGCGGGCCGGGCGGTTCACCGTGCTGCCGCCCGCCGGCGACGGGGCCGCGCCGGCCAATCTCCGCGCCTCGGGCAACCAATTGTTCGCGGAGGTGCAGGTGGACGGGCAGGCGGTGCCGCTGCTGCTCGACACCGGCGCAGACCGGACCAGCCTGACCGCGCTTTACGCCCAGGCCCAGCCGGCGCGGGTCGCCGCGCTGCGCACCGGCCAGGCCAATTTCTCAAGCGCCGGCGGCACGCGAGTGCGGCGCTTCGCGATCTGGCCGGACGCGCCGGTGGCGCTGGACGGGAAGAGCCTGACCCTGCCGCAGCTCACGATCGAGCTGCCCGGCAGCGGACCGGAGCCGGACGATAACGGCACTCTGGGCTCGGACATCCTGCGGCGGTTCGAGAGCTATACGCTGGATTTCCGGGCGATGCGGCTGAGCCTCGGGTCGCCGGTGGCGGCGGTGGCAAGCCGTTAGCGCCGAGGGCTATCCAAAGCCGCGGCCAGCGGGCATATTTCGGGGTGCGCATCCTGGGGGGAGACCTGCGATGACCGACCTGCACCGAGACCTAGGCGCGCCGCCGCGGCGCCGCTTCTTTCGCCTCCGCAATATCATCCTGATGATCCTTGCCGCCCTCGCGGTCTTCGGCGGCGGCCTGTACCTGATCCTCTCGACCGCGCTCGGCCCGCTCGTGCAGAGCGGGGATGACTTCATGGGCGGGCTCGCGAATGGCCAATATGAGCGCGCTTATGCGCTGACCACACCGGGGCTGCGGCAACAGGTCGGCGATGCCGCGGGCCTGGAGCGCGCGGTGGGCGCCTACCGGCCACAGGAATGGAGCTGGTCGCAACGCTCGATCCGCAACAGCGCGGGCCGGCTGGAGGGCTCGGTTACCTATGCCGGGGGGCGACGCGGGACCGCGCGGCTCAACCTCCTGCAGGTCGACGGGCAGTGGCGGGTCGAGGGGTTCAGCCTGAACTGACCGCGGTCCTAGCGCCGGCCGAGGAGCCTGCGGATCGTGCGGGCCTGCGCGCTGCCGGCTTCGTAGAGGAACGGGTTGGAGCAAGGCGCCTGCAACAGGGTCAGCGCGTTGCGGTCAGGATTGGGGCCGATCGTGGCGCTCGGGCCGCGGAGTGGCGGGCGTGGCGAGGCCGGCCGGCGGAGGGCGATCAAGTAAGGGCCGGGCGCGAGGCGCTCGGGCTCCCCGAAGGTTGAATTGTCCCAGGTCACCGACAGCCGGCGCGGGGCGCGGCCGACCAGCGCCTCGTCGACCAAGATTTCGAAGCGGGCATAATCGGACATGAAGCCTTGCCGTGGGTCGCGGTAGCGCCGGCGTTCTTCGGGGCTCAGACGGGGGGAGGCCAGCATCCGCCGGCGAAAGGCCTCGTCGCGGACAATCCGGTAATTGGCGATCCGCCCCATAACCACGACATCGGCATAACGGACATCCTCGAGCGTGGGGGGTGCGCGCACGCGGCAGGCCTGCGCGGCGGACGGGACGGCGGCGCAGGACGCGGCGGCGGCAACCAGCCAGAGAGAAAGGCCGCGAGGCTTGCTGGTGTTACGCATGACGCTTCTCCCGACAGAGACGAGATCGGGGATAGGAGCCAAGTCCTAACGTCCGCTTGCCGGCCGGTCAGCCGCCGAGGATGCGGGCCTCGCGGACATAGGTGAAATCGCCGGCGCCGGACCAGGCGCGGCCGTCGGGATAGCGCAGCTCGATGCCGGCGAGGTCGGCCTCCCCGGCGAGGCGGAGGTTCACGCCCATCATGGAGTTGCCGTGCTTGGCCTGGGCCTCGGCGGTGAGGGTGAAATGGGTGATCGTCCCGCAGGTAGGGCAGAAGCCGATGTCGGCGCCGGGCTCCGGCTTGTCGGTGCGGCAATAGGTAATGGTGTCGCCTGCGACCGTGACTTCCGACGGGTGGAAATAGGCCCAGCGCGCGCCGGCCTTGGCGCAAAGCGAGCAATTGCATTCGTGGATGAAATCGGGTCGCTTCGCGACGTCGAGGCGGACGCGGCCGCAATGGCAGGAGAGGGTCAGCATGGCGCCGCCCTATCGCGAAAGGAGCGGCGCGGACAGCGGCGATCGCGCCGATTGCGGGTCCGCGGGCAGCGTGCGAAACAGTGCGGCGGGGGGAGGGACTGATATGACGATGCTGCCGATCGCGCTGACGGCCACGGGCGCCGCCGCCCTCGTCAATTTCTGGCTGTCCTGGCGGATCGCCGAGGTCCGTACCGCCGAAAAGATTTCGGTCGGAGACGGTGGCCATCCCCGGCTGATCGCGCGGATGCGGGCCCAGCTCAACTTCGCCGAATATGCGCCGGTGGTGCTGATCCTGATCGCCCTGATCGAGGCGGCGCGGGGGAGCGCGCTCTGGCTGTGGGTCGTCGGCGGGGTGTTCGTCGTGGGGCGGGTGTTGCACGGCCTCGGCATGGACGGCTGGAGCTTGGGGCGAAGCGCGGCGATGCTCTGTACGGCGCCGGTGATGATCGGGCTGGGCATCTATGCGATCTTGATCCCATTCCTGGCGCCGGTCGCCGGGTAACGGGCCCGGAAGAACCCAATCCTCGGCGCCACTTTCATAACCGCTGGGGAACGAGCATTCCCCCCGCAATCGTGAGCCGCCTGTTCGTTTCGGTCGCGGAAGCTAAAAGCTGCTGATAAGAACCTGCCCATGTTCAGCCGACGGACCATGATCCAGACTGCGGCCGCGGCCGCCTTGCTCCTCCCCGCCATCGGCCAGGCGGCGGCGCTGCCGGCCCGGCGCAAGCCGCCGCGGCTGCGGCCGGGGGACACGGTCGGGCTGGTGGAGCCGGCCGGATTCACCAATGACGCATTCGACCTGGCACCGATCCTGGAGACGGTTCGGGCGATGGGGCTGGTGCCGAAGCCGGCGCCGCATATCGCCAATCGCTACGGCTATCTGGCCGGGCGTGACGAGGACCGGGCCGCGGACCTCAACGCCATGTATGCCGACCGGAGCGTGAAGGCGATCTTCGCGGTGCGCGGGGGCTGGGGCTGCGCACGGGTGTTGCCGCACCTGAACTGGGACGTGATCCGCGCCAATCCGAAGCTGCTGATCGGGTTCAGCGACATCACCGCCTTGCATCTGGCGCTGGCGGCGAAGACGGACTGCCCGACCATCCACGGGCCTAATGCGGCCAGTTCGTGGGGCGCGCTCTCCTGGGACAGCTTCCGCCGGCTCGTGTTCGAGGGCGAGACGCCGACCTGGCGCAATCCGGAGGGCCGGGAGGACCGGCTGGCGCAGCGCAGCGGCATCCGCACCTTCCGCCCGGGCATCGCCTCGGGACCGCTGATCGGCGGCAATCTGACCGTGCTCTCGGCGCTGGTGGGCACGCCTTTCCTGCCGAGCTTCGACGGCGCGATCCTGTTCATCGAGGACACGGACGAGGCGCAGTACCGGATCGACCGGATGCTGACCCAGCTTCGTCTCGCCGGGATCCTCGGCCGCGTCGCCGGCGTCGTCTTCGGCCAATGCACGGACTGCGTGAACCGGGGCGGCAACCTCAGCGGCTTCACTTTGTCCGAAGTGCTGAGCCAGCATCTGGCGCCGCTCGGCGTGCCGGCCTTCGAGGGCGCGCTCTTCGGCCATGTCGCGAACCAGTACAGCATGCCCGTCGGCATCCGCGCCGAGATCGACGCGACGGCGGGGACAATCCGGATGCTCGAGCCCGTGGTCTCCTGAGGTTATCGTCTCTCGACGGCCTGTGGCGTGACCGCGGGTTGGGGGAGAGCCATGGCTGGGCCTTGTGGGCGGGGCTCGTCGACGCGTCCTTGATCGTCGGGTGGCGGGCTTCCTGAGAGGGCCGGACGTGAAGCCCTGGTCGCAGCGCGTCGGCGGCCTCGTGCTGATCGCGGCGGGGCTGCTGACCGTGACGCTGGCCGCCTAGGGCGCCCGGACGCGATTGCAGACACGGGCGCGGCGTGGGAGGATGAGGCATGTTCATGCTTATCGCCGCGGCGCTCGCCGCAACCCAGCCCGCTCCGCCCCCCAGTGACTCCGCGCCCGGGAGGACCGCCTGGCTCGTCGCCACGATCGGGCATTCGGAATGGTGCCCGGCGGGGAATGTCCGGCTGGACCTCGCCAGCGGCCGCTACCAGGTCACGGGCACGGCACCGCGGCGAAGCTGCGGCACGGCAGGCCTCGAACGGCCGGTACGGAGCGGTGTGCTGGCCGGGCGCCCGCTCAGGGAAGCGCGCGCCGCCTTTCGCCGCGCGACGGGGGAGAGCCTGACCAGCCGGGCCTGCCGCGATGGCAGACAGCCCGAGCAGATCGTCATCAGCAATGGCGGCGACCGGATCATGCTGCTGACCAATGGCAGGCGGACGGAGGCCGCGCCCGAGGAGCAGGGATGCTGGAGCGCCGCCGCCACCGCCCTGCACGCCTGGCTGGACCGGCAGTTCGCGCCCGCCCGGCTCCGCTAGAATCGCGAAGCCTGAGCCTCAGCCCTTCCGGCGGAAGGGGTAGAGGAATTGCGCGCGGAAGCCGCGGGGGACCTGCTCGGGGACGCCATAGCCGCGCGGCCATTGCCCGTCGGGGAAATGATGAGTGCCGAACAGCCGGTCGAGCAAGGGGAAGTGGACAGCGAAATTCTTGTCCACGGCCTCGGCCTCGATGGCGTGATGCCAGTGATGGTAGCGCGGCGTGACGAAGACCTGGCCGAGCCGGTTGAAATCGCCGCGCAGGTTGGCGTGCACCAGCGAGGCGTAGATGTAGACGAAGCCGATATAGGCCTGCATCACCGAGGGGGCGAAGCCGAGCGTCAGCAGCGGGAGCGACGTGACACCGCGCAGCAGGATGATCTCGACAAAGTGCATCCGCGCGCCCGCCAGCCAGTCCATCCGCTTCGCCGAATGGTGGACGGCGTGGAAGCCCCAGAGGAAGGGCACGCGGTGGAAGGCGCGGTGGAACCAATATTGGGCGAGGTCGGTGAGGATCATCACCTCAATGAACTGGAGCAGCCAGGGCTGGGCGGCGACGGCGGCGCGAAACTGGGCGAAGCTGTTGGTCTCCGCCATGATCGTCGTCGACGGTGCGAGCGCGAGGAAGGTGATGAGCTGCACCATCATCGAGCTGACCAGGAAATAGAAGAGGTCGTCTCGCCATTCCTCCCGGAAGAGATGCTGGTTGCGATGGTGCGGGAGCAGGCGCTCGATGGGGGCGAACATCAGGCCGGTGGCGATCATGTTGATCGCGAAGAAATCGACCCCGAAGAACAGGCCCCAATCCTGCGTGTCGCGCGCGGTGACGCTGGCGCCGCCGAGCAGAGTGGCGGCGAGGGCGATCAGGAGCGCCGAGATGCCGATCGCCTTGCGCGGCCGGAGCAGGAGGCTGAGCAAAGCCAGGGCATAAGCGCCGAGCAGGACGAGATGAACCACGGTCCGGAAGCCCGGCCAGGCGTAGACCATGGCCAGCTCGGGCATGGAGAACCAGTCGGGCCAGCGCAAAGCAACGACGAGGCAGAGGCCCGTAATCGCCAGCACGAGGGCGAGGAAGCCGGACAGCCAGCCGCTGCCGAAGCGCCGCACCGCGACCGGAGACTGCAAATCGCGCTCCAGCCGATCAAACCATCCGCGCAGTGTCAGTCTCCCCCGAAAGCCCCCGGCTGGATGCCGTCAGCCCGGACGGTAGCCGGGTCCGCGAGAGAAAGGGTTAACGGCGAGGCGAATGGCCGTGGCCGGTCGGGAGCGGCCCTGGCCCGCCAGGCTGTTGACTTTCGCGGCCGTGAAGCGCGCAATCCGCTCCTGCACCTTGGGAGGGGAGAGCGGGATGGCGGACGAACCGAACGACACTGGCAACGGCGATTCGAACGGGCCGCCGCCGCCGCGCCCGGTAGCGCCCGCCGCTCCGCCCCCTTTGGCCCAGGCACCGACCGCGCCGCCGCCGCTGGCGCAAGCGCCGCCTCCGGTCGCAGCCGCGCCACCGCCCGTTGCCCCGGCGCCGCCACCGCCTGCACCTGCACCTGTTTATGCACCACCGCCTTCGAGGCCGTTCTTCACGCCGCTTGTGGGGTTCATCACGATCGTGCTGCTGCTCGCCGGGGTCGGCGCGATTCTCTATTTCGGGGGCGTGTTCGACCGTATGTCCGGCCGGCAGACGGAGCCGGTGCCCGTGGCGCAGCCGGTGCCGGTGCCGATCACGCCGCCGGCGCCGACCGCGTCCGGCGGCGACACGGCCTATGCGCCGGATCCGGCGCCCTCGGGCCCGCGCTGCTACAACGTCTTCATGGCGGGCGAAGTGCCGCCAGCGGCCACGGACGGCCAGACCAACCGGGTGATGGTCACCGCAGCCGGGGAGTTCACCTGGAACGGCGCGCCTGTCGACGACATCCGGCTGCGCCAATATCTGGATATCGTGGGGCAGATGTCGCCGATGCCGGTCACCGTCGTCAGCATGGAGCCGGGGGCTTCGCCCGCTGCCGTGGCGACATTGCGCAGCGCGATCGGCCGGGCCCTCAACTGCGACTTCCAGCCGGGCTGAGGACCGGGCCTATTCGCCGGTGCCGCCCGGCGGCGTGATGTTGTAGGGCGCGGGCGTCGGCACGGTGGTCAGGCCCGCTTCCTGCCAGGCGGCGAGGCCGCCGCGATACCAGTAAAGCTGGCTGTAGCCGGCCGCATGGGCGCGCAGCGCGGCATTATAGGATTCCCAGCAATTGGCGCCCTGGCAGAGGAAGATGAGCGGGCGCGAGGTGTCGCCGCCCGTCGCCTGCAGCAGCTGCAGCGAGAACTGGACCTGGTTGATATCCTCGAACGTGCCGGGCAGGCCGCCCGCCGGCATGTAAAGCGCGCCGGGCAGGGTCGACGAATGGGCGCCCTCGAGCACGTCGATCACCAGCGAGCGGTTCTCGGCGAGCATGCGCTGCACCTCTTCGGTGGTGACCCGCACGCCCACCGGAATGGCGAGCGGGGTCGGGGAGCCGACATTGCTCTCCAGCTCCGACTTGGCGGCGATGCCATAGTCGGTCAGCTCGCCGGCATAAGAGCGGGCCTGGGCGGGCGGCGTGGGCTCCGGCGGCGTGGGTAAGGGATTGAAATTGTTCGCGTCGGGGCCGGGTGCCGGCGGGGTCGTGCCGCGCGGCCGCAAGAGCAGCAGGGCGACCACGATGGCGATGATCGCGCCCAGGCCGAGGATCAGGAAGAGGAAGGGGCGGCGTGACGGGGCTTGGGCCCCGGGCTCCGGCGGGGCGACGGACAGCGGCGGCGGCGCGGCCGGTCTGGGGGCCGGCGGCGGTGCCGGGGGAGGCGGTGGCGGCACGGGTGCAGGGGCGGGCGCCGGCGCGGGCGGCGGCGCTTCGGCCAAAGGCGGAGGCGCGGCGGCAGCGGCATTGGGCGCCCAGCTCGGCGCCTTGCCGGTCAGGGTCTGCAGCTCCAGCACCAGCCGGGACAAAGCCGAGTCCCGCTTCGCCCCGAACGCGTCGGTCCAGTGGCGGATCTTCAGGAAGAAGGCGAGACCCGGCGCCGGCTTGATGTCGCCGAGCCGGACAGGGAGCATCGGCTTCTGGTTGGAGAAGGCCATTTCCGTCTCGGCGCGGACATAAGGCGAGACGTTGGACGCGTCGGTGACGAGAACGACGAAGGCCGTGCAATTCTCCAGCGCCGCCTGCAATTCCTCCGAATAATCGAAACCGGGCCGGACATCGCGCGGCGCGATCCAGGCGGTCATGCCCTTCGACTCGATCAGGCTGACGAGCGCATTTGCCTCATCGGCATTCTCTGAGGCGTAGCTGATGAAGACGTGCCCGGCCATGGGGCGGCTTTAGCGGGGGGAGGCGGGATTGGGTACCCGGTTCGCCATCCAGGCGGCGAGGTCCTTCGCCTCTTCCGGGGTGACGTGCAGGCCGAGCTTGGTGCGGCGCCAGAGGACGTCCTCGGCGGTTTTCGCGAATTCGTGGTCGATCAGATAGCGGACCTCGCGCTCATAGAGGCCGGCGCCGAAATGGCGGCCCATGTCGCGCAGATGGACGGCATTGCCGACGACCATGGGGACGCGGGTGCCGTAGGCGCGGGCGAGGCGGACGACGAGCTCTTCGGGCATCCAGAGCGCGAGCGGGATCAGGGCGGCGTTGAACGCGACGTCGATGTCGCCGCCGGGCAGCGGCGCGGTGCGGGTGAAGCGGAAGCCGCCGACCTCCAATTTGTCCAGCACCTCGCGGGCGAGGTGGCGGGCGGTGGTGATCTTGCCGCCGAAGACGGAGAGCAATTTGGGGCCGGGCGTGTCGTCCAGCTCCAGGCGATAGTCGCGGGTGACGTCCTTCGCCTCTTTCTCGCCGTCATCGTAGAGGGCGCGAATGCCGGCATAGGACCAGCTGACCTCCGTGGGGGCGACCTGCCGGGTAAAATAGGCGTTCGCGGCGGCGCAGAGATAGGCGACCTCTTCGGGTGTGCAGGTTGCGTCCTCGGGCGCGGCGACGGGGATGTCGGTGGTGCCGATCAGATTGCGGTTGCCATAAGGCAAGGCGAAGACGACGCGGCCGTCCGCCTGCTGGAGGATATAGGCATGGTCGCCTTCGTAGAGGCGGGGGACGAGGATGTGGCTGCCCTTGACCAGGCGGACTTTGCTCTCGGCCTCGGTCTCGAGGCGCTGGTTCAGGGTCTCGGCGACCCAGGGGCCGGCGGCGTTGACGAGGATCGAGGCGCGGACCTCGCGGCCGCCTGAGAGTTGTGCGACCCAAAGGTCCCCGTCCCGGCGGGCGGAGAGCAATTCGGTGCGGGTGGCGATTTCGGCGCCGCGCTCATGGGCGTCGACCGCGTTGAGCGCGACCAGGCGGGCATCGTCCACCCAGGCGTCCCAATAGGTGCCGAGCCTGAACCGCCCGGGCTTGAGCGGCGCGCGATAGTCATTGTCCTTGCGGCCGAGGCCCCGGGAGCGCGGCAGCTCGTCGCCGCGGGAGAGGAAATCGTAGAGCAAAAGGCCGAGGCGGATCATCCACCAGGGGCGGCCGCCGGGCGGATCGGGCAGGACGAACTCGAGCGGGCGGACGATGTGCGGCGCGGTGGCCAGCATCACCTGGCGCTCCCTCAAGGATTCGCGGACCAGCTTGAACTCATATTGCTCCAGATAGCGAAGCCCACCGTGGATCAATTTGGAGGAGGCGGAGCTGGTATGGCTGGCGAGATCGTCCTTCTCGACGAGCAGGACGGAAAAGCCGCGCCCGGCCGCGTCCCGCGCGATCGCAGTGCCGTTGATGCCGCCGCCGACGATGAGGAGATCGAAGGAGTCCATGCTTGCTCCCTATCGTCATGCCGGGCGCTTTGCAGCATAATGACGCGCCATGGCCCTTTCCGCGTTTTTCCTGGCGGCAGCGTCGCCGCCGAACCCCGCGAACCAGGCGCCGGCCGTGCCTTTGTGCACTTTGGTGTCGGAGGGGGAGGCCAGGGCGCGGGCCGATGCGCCGCCAAGGCTCGTTTCGGTCACCGCTGATATCGCGTCCGAGCGACATCATGGCTTGTATCTCTCCTGGTATCCGCGCTGTCGGGACTCCGTCGCCAATGTTGGGCAGGTCGGCGTCGATCTGCCGGAGGGGCAGCTCACCGTCGCCGGGCTGGAGATTCTCTCGGATCGCGACTTCCGCGCCTTCTCTCTGGGAAAGCGGATCTATTGCACCTGTGTCGGTGAGATCAGCTATCCGAACGGGTACCCGCATTTCGTGCTGCGTGGAGTCGTGCGGATCTGGGCCTCGCGGGACTGAAGCCATGGTGAAGGCATGATGCAGGACCGGACCTGGCTGATCGTCGCTGGTGTGCTGAGCGCGATCGCGGCGCTGGCGCATCTCGCGGTTATCGCCGGCGGGCCGGACTGGTACCGATTCTTCGGCGCCGGCGAAGGCATGGCGCGGGCGGCGGAGCGGGGCGAGCTTCGGCCTGCTCTGATCACTGTCGGCATCGCGGCGATGCTGTTCCTCTGGGCGGCCTATGCCTTTTCGGGCGCCGGCCTGATCCCGCGTCTGCCCCTGCTGCGGACCGGGCTGGTGCTGATCAGCGCGGTCTATCTGCTGCGGGCGTTGGCCCCGGCGGGGATAGCGCTGTTCCGGCCGGCGCTGCTGAGCCCGTTCGTCTGGTGGAGCTCGGCGATCGTGCTGGTCTACGGCCTGGCCTATGCGATCGGAACCTGGGGCGCCTGGCCGCGATTGAGCGGGGCAGGATAGTAATATGCCCACCGACCTGATCATCCTCTCCGTGATCATTGCCGCCGCGATCCTGATCTTCGGGGCGCTCGCCTGGTTCGGGATCTTCGTGCCGTTCCGCCGCGCGCAGGTCAGGCGGATGCGCGATCCGGCGCGGGGGACCATGCTGGTCACCCAGATGTCGCTGGCGAATGACGAGGATTCGGTCTGGCAGGGCGGGACCATCACCGGGATCGTCACCATCGCCGGGCAGGCGCCCTTCATTCAGCGGCGGCAGGCGATGATTCTGACCGACAAATTCCCGAAGGCGGGCGACGTGCTGCCGATCATCATCGACCGCAAGGACCTCCGCCGCCTCTCCATCCAGTGGGACGAGATAGCGGGGAGCTGACCCGGTCCAAGACGGTGTTCGGCGCGCCCGATGCACGCCGAGGGTTGCGATGACGGCCCGGGAGTGGCAGCGCGTTCCGCTGCAACGCCGCCCCGAGGGGTGCGGCGATTCGACGGGAAGCCGGGATGGGAGCTGTGACGGCCAAGTCCGAGAAATCAGACCTGCTTCATTTCCTTCGCTCGCGGAAGTCGAATCCCGAGAAGGTGGGCAGCGTCATGCCCTCGGGGGAACCGCTGGCCCGGCTGATCACCAAGGAGATCAACGCCAGCCATGCGCCGGTCATCGAGCTGGGGCCCGGGACGGGCGTGTTCACCCGTTGGTTGGTCGCACGTGGCGTTGACGAGGCGGACCTGACCCTGATCGAGAGCGGGCCGAACTTCGTGAAGATGCTGCACGAGCGCTTTCCGCGTGCGAACATCGTCAAGGCGGACGCGGCGCGGATCGCGGGCCTCGACCTCTATGCGCCGGGCAGCGTGGGCGCGGTGGTGAGCGGGCTGCCGTTGCTCAGCATGTCGCCGCGCAAGATCATGGGCGTGCTGATCGACGCCTTTCATTATCTCCGCGAGGACGGCGCCTTCTATCAGTTCACCTACGGCCCGCGCTGCCCGGTGGCGAAGCAGATCCGCGAGCGGCTTGGCCTGCAGTCGAAGCGGATCGGGCGGACCCTGCGCAACCTGCCGCCGGCGACGGTGTACCGGATCACGCGGAAGGCGCAAAACTAGCCGTCCGGCCTTTCCGAAATATTCGACGCTTCATTGCACGTGCGCAATAACCGGTCGGTAGTCTGGCTTTAACCGGATTCCCGATTACTTTCCCCTTCGTCGAGTCGACTCGAAATATTGGGGAAGGGGATAATAAAAATGGCGGATGCCCATGGCGATTTTCTCGCGCTGCCGGCGCGCGTGCTGCTCGGCGCGGCGGAGCCGGGACAGGAGCATGAACCGCGCGCGGCGCGGCTGCCGGTCAAGGGGCAGGGGACGATCGCCTTCACGATCGCGCAGCGGAGCCGGGTCACGGTGACCGTGCGGGCCGATTGCTGGGGCGCGCCGGGCTTTCGCTGGAGCGTCGACTTCGGCGGGGCGACGCTCAGCGAGTATCGCGAGGGGCATTGGTGCGAGCTGAAGCCGAAGGAGATCGGCGCGGACTGGATGCCGGTGCTCGGCCTCGATCCCGATCCGCTCTGCCCCTATTGGTTCAGCCTCGACTGCCACAACCGGCTGCTGCGCTACGGCAAGGGCGAGATGCGGCTGGAGACGATGCTGATGGAGCACTTTCTCGGCCCGAAGCCGCCGGAGGGCACGCCCGATCCCTATGGCTGGCTCTGCGAGGTGGGCGAGGTGGAGCTGCGGGCCGAGATACGGGGCGAGGCGGAGATCTGGCGCGACCCCGTGACCTTCGCGACCCCGATGAAGGTGGTCGACCCGGACCTCATCACCATGGACGACGTGGCGCGAGAGACCGATCGGCTCACGGTGCCGGCAAACCTGACCCCAGCCTGCCAGCAGCTCTACCAGAACGTCGCCGGCAAGGCCTTCGTGCTGGACGGGCCGGACTTCGAGGACTTCTCCAAGGCGATCCGGCGCAGCATCGAGACGCCGGGCCTCTGGTGCCATGAAATGCTCGAGGAGAAAGCGAGCGAGTTCGGCGAGAAGAACGAGCGCGCCACCTATTTGCGGATCACCCTGGGCGGCAATCAGGGGGAATCGCCGGGCATTCCCTTCGTCATGGAGATCTGGCCGCACCAGCATTATTCGCCGATCCACGACCATGGCGGGGCGGACGCGGTGATCAAGGTGTTGCACGGCGCGATCAACGTGCACCTCTATCCGATGCTCTCGCCGCACCACGAGACGCCTTATGGCACGGCGGTGTTCCGCACCGGCGAGGTGGCCTGGATCTCCTCGCGGCTGAACCAGATCCACAAGCTCGAGAATCTCGACCCGGAGCCCTGCATCACCATCCAATGCTATCAATATGCGGCGACCAACGACCTGCACTGGCCTTATTTCGACTATCTCAAGAAATGGGACGTGGCGCGTTTCGACCCCAATTCGGATGCGGACTATCGCTGGTTCAAGGAGAAGATGAAGGAGGAGTGGTTCGCGCGCGGGGCATTGGGAGTTTCGTAGCGGCGGCTCCTTCCGCCCCCTCTGCCGTCAGGCCAGCGCAGGCTGGCATCCATGCGGCCTTCGTGTCACCAAGACAGTCTGGACCCCAGCCTCCGCCGGGGCGACGGGTGAAGGCCATGCGTGACACCATTCTCGTCATCGATGCGGGCACGACCAGCACGCGGGCGATGCTGTTTGCCACCGATGGCGCGTGCCTCGGGACCGAGCAGGCGGAGCTGACCCAGCATTATCCGCGGCCGGGCTGGGTCGAGCATGACGCGGAGGAGATCTGGGCGCGGACCCTGGCCTGCGCGCGAAAGGTCGTCGAGGGCGCGGGCGGGGCCGCCAGGATCGCCGGGATCGGGATCACCAACCAGCGCGAGACGATCTGCTTCTGGTCGCGGTCGACGGGGCGGGCGCTGGGCCGGGCGATCGTGTGGCAGGACCGGCGGACGGCGGAGCTTTGCGCGGGGCTGAAGGAGGCCGGGCACGAGGTGGCGGTGCAGGCGAAGACCGGGCTGCTGCTCGATCCCTATTTCTCCGGCTCGAAGATCGGCTGGGCGATGGCGGAATGGCCGGACGTCGCGGCGGCGGGGGACGATCTCGCCATTGGCACGGTGGAGAGCTGGCTGGTCTGGAAGCTGACCGGCGGGCTGCACGTCACCGACGCGACCAATGCCTCGCGGACCGCCTTGATGGACATTCACACGGGCGGCTGGGACGCGGGGCTGTGCGATTTGTTCGGCGCGCCGCGGGATGCGCTGCCCGAGATCGTGGATTGCGCCGGGCATTATGGCGAGACCTTGCCCGCGCATTTCGGAGCGGCGATTCCGCTGTCGGGCATGGCGGGGGACCAGCAGGCGGCGGCGATCGGGCAATGCTGCCTGGCGCCGGGCGAGACCAAGGCGACCTATGGGACGGGCGCGTTCGTGCTCACCCATACGGGCGAGGCGGCGCCGGTCTCGGCGCACCGGTTGCTGACCACGGTGGCGTGGCAGCTGGCGGGGCGGCGGCGTTATGCGCTGGAGGGCTCGGTGTTCGTCGCGGGGAGCCTGATCCAGTGGCTGCGGGACGCGCTCGGCCTGTTGGTCACGGCGGAGGAGAGCGAAAAGCTGGCGCGGTCGGTGGCGGACAATGCGGGCGTCTATCTGGTGCCGGCTCTGGCCGGGCTTGGCGCGCCGCACTGGCGGCCGGACGCGCGCGCGGCGTTGACCGGGCTCAGCTTCGCGGCGGGGCGGGCGCATGTCGTGCGCGCGGCGCTGGAGGCGATGGCGCACCAGACGCATGATCTGATGACCGCCTTTACCGGCGACGGCGCGGCCTGGGAGGTGCTGAAGGTGGATGGCGGCATGGTCGCCAATGATTGGCTGGCGCAGGATCTGGCGGACGTGCTGGCGCTGGAGGTGGAGCGGCCGGCTTTTATCGAGACGACGGCTTTGGGTGCGGCAATGCTGGCGGGCGTGGGCGCTGGCCTGTTCGGCAGCCTGGAGGAAGCGTCGGCCATGCGGGGGGCGGTGGAGCGCTTTTCGCCGGCGATGGCCGACGCCGCGCGGGCGGAGAGGCTGGCGGGCTGGCGGCGAGCTTTAGGGTCGGTGCTCGGCTAGGATCTGGAAAAGACGGAGCTTTTTCCTATGTTCAGCGTCCCGACACCTCGCCTCAGGCAGGATGCACGCATGAAAAAGATGATTCTCGCTCTCGCCATTGCCGGCTTCGCGGCCTCTCCGTTGATGGCGCAGCGGCGTGCCGCGCCGCCGCCGGCCGGCGCGCATGAGCAGGAGGGGGTGCTGATCCTCTATGGTGCCACGGACTTCAGCGGTCAGAGCCAGCGCGTGACCGGCGCGCAGGGGAGCTTCAGTGCGCCCTTCACGATCCGCTCGCTCTCGATCCGGCCGGGCGACCGCTGGCAGATTTGCACCAATGCGAATTTCCGCGCACCCTGCACGACAGTGACCCGGCCGATCGCCGATGCGTCGATCCTCGGCATTACCGGTCAGGTCGGCTCGATCCGGCTGCTGCCCGACCCGAACGCGAGCTAATATTCCTCCCCATCGGCACGCTGGGGAGGAAAATCAGGCGGGCGCCACCCAGGAGTCGTCGATCATCTTGATGATCGCGGAGAAGTCTTTGCCGCCGCCGCCCAAAGCTTCAGCGAAGCGGGTGTAGAGGGTCTCGGCTTCCGACCCCATCGGCGTGTAGGCGTCGACGCTCTGCGCGGCCTCCATGGCGAGGCGGAGGTCCTTCAGCATCAAGGCGGCCGCGAAGCCGCCTTCATAGCCGCGGTCGGCCGGGGTTTCCGGGCCGACGCCTGGGACGGGGCAATAGCTGGTCATCGACCAGGACTGGCCCGAGGCCTTGGAAGAGATGTCGTAGAAGGTCTGCAGGTCAAGGCCGAGCTTCTTCGCCATGGCGAAGGTCTCGCAGGTCGCCGCCATCGTGGCGCCGAGCAGCATGTTGTTGCAGATCTTGGCGGCCTGGCCGGCGCCCGCGTCGCCCGCATGGATGACGGCCTTGCCCATCTTCTCCAGCAGCGGCCGGGCGCGCGCGAAGGCCGCGTCGGTGCCGCCAGCCATGAAGGTGAGCGTGCCGCCCTCGGCCGCGGCGATGCCGCCGGAGACGGGGGCGTCGACCATGTCATAGCCCGCGGCGACGGCGTCGGCGATGACGGCGCGCGCGGAGCCCACGTCGATCGTCGAACAATCCATCAGGATCGCGCCAGCGGGCGCCTTGCCGAGCACGGACTCCGTATAGACGGCGCGGACATGTTTGCCGGCGGGGAGCATGGTGACCACGGCCTCGGCATTGGTGACGGCCTCGGCGGCGGAGGCGGCGCGGCTGGCGCCCCGGCTCTCGGCGCGGGCGAGGGCGTCCTCGCTGAGATCGAAGGCGGTGACCTCATGCCCTGCCTTGGCCAGATTCGCGGCCATGCCGCCGCCCATATTGCCCAGGCCGATGAATGCGACGCGTGCCATTTCACTCTCCTTGCTCCTCCCCGGAACGGGGAGGTGGCGGCGCGAAGCGCTGACGGAGGGGTCGGGCACGGCGCCCGTCGACTCCTCCACCATGCTTCGCATGGTCCTCCTCCCCGTTCCGGGGAGGAGCTATTAGCGCCCCTTCCAGTCCGCCGCGCGCTTTTCGACGAAGGCGGTCATGCCTTCCTTCTGGTCCTCGGTGCCGAAGAGGCCGTGAAAGAGGCGACGCTCGAAGAGGATGCCCTGGGCGAGGCCGTTCTCATAGGTGGCGTTGACCATCTCCTTGTTGGCGATGGCGGCGAGCGGGGCCATGCCTGCGATCGTCTCGGCGGTCTTGAGGGCCTCGGCGAGCAGGTCGGCGGCGGGGACGACGCGGGCGACGAGGCCGGCGCGCTCCGCTTCCTCGGCGCCCATCATCCGGCCGGTCAGGCACATTTCCATCGCCTTGGCCTTGCCGATCGCGCGGGTCAGGCGCTGCGAGCCGCCCATGCCCGGGGCAACGCCGAGCTTGATCTCCGGCTGGCCGAATTTCGCGGTGTCGGCGGCGATGATGAAATCCGCCATCATCGCGACCTCGCAGCCGCCGCCCAGCGCGAAGCCGTTCACCGCTGCCAGCCAGGGCTTGCGGGTCGCGGTGACCTTTTCCCAGCCGGCGAAGAAGTTGCTGCCGTACATTTCGGCGAAGCCCTGCGCTTCCATCTCCTTGATGTCGGCGCCGGCCGCGAAGGCCTTCTCGCCGCTGCCGGTCAGGACCAGGCAGCGCTGGCTATCGTCCGCGTCATAGGCGGCGAAGGCGGCGATCAGCTCGCCGAGGACGGTCGAGTTGAGGGCGTTGAGGGCCTGGGGACGATTCAGGGTGACGACGGTGACCGCGCCGCGTTGCTCGACCAGGATGGTTTCGTAGGTTGCCATATGCGTCTCCGAACTTTCTTCGTGCTCCGGCGAAGGCCGGAGCGTTGGCCGCTCAATCTCCGGCCTATTCGCGCTTCATCCAGCGCTCCGGCCTTCGCGGGAGCACAATCGTCTATCTCATGCGTACATAGGAACCCGGCGCGGGTTCGATCTGATTCTTCGGCTTGCGGGCCTTTACCTTCTCGCCGCCGTCGCGGGTGAGCCAGGCCTGCCATTCGGGCCACCAGCTCCCCTCGTTGCGGGTGGCGGCCTCCAGCCATTGCTCCGCGTTTCCGGACATGTCCGCATTGGTCCAATAGCCATGCTTGTTGGCGCTCGGCGGATTGATCACCCCGGCATTGTGGCCGGAGCCGCCGAGCAGGAAGCGGGTCTCGCCGCCGAGCAGCTTCGCGCCGTCATAGGTGGCCTGCCAGGCGGAGACATGGTCGTCCTTCAGCGAGATCACCATGGCGGGCGTGTCGAAAGCGAGGGCGCCGGGCTGGGTCAGCTCGTTGGCGACGAGGATGCGCTTCGTCCAGTCCATCAGGAAGGTGGCGGGGATATGGGCGCCGTCGGCGAACCAATGGAGGATGTCCGAGGGTGGAACCTCCTTGTCGAGCAGATAGTGGCTGACGACCGAGGACCAGATCAGATCGTTGGCGCGGACCACGGAGAAGAGCGCCTGCAGCTCGTGCGCGGCCATAACGCCTTTGGCCTGCAGGTGCCTCTCCATCGCTTCGAGCTGTTTGGGCTCGCGGAAGGTCGCCCACTGGCCCATGTTCGTGAAGTCGAACATCGAGCCGATCGTGGTGAGCGAGGCGATGCGGCCCTTCGGCGCGCGGGCGGCGGCCATGGCGGCGAGGGTGCCACCCATGCAGAAGCCGAACAGGTCGACCTCCTTCTCGCCGGTTGCCTTCTGGATCGCGTCCAAAGCGGCGAGCGGGCCGAGATCGAGATAATCGTCCAGGCCCTTGCCCGCGAGCTCGGGGCCGGGATTGACCCAGGACACGACGAAGAGCGTGTGGCCCTGCTCGACCAGCCAGCGGATCAGAGACGACTTGGGCTGCAGATCCAGCAAGTAATATTTATTCACCAGCGGCGGGATGTAGAGGAGCGGGCGCTTGTAGGCCTCGTCCGTCGCGGGCGCGTACTGGATGAGCTGCATCAGCTCGTTCTGGAAGACCACGCTGCCGGGGGTCGCGGCGATGTCCTTGCCCAGCTCGAACGCAGCGGAGGCGCGGCGGACGGGCAGGCGCGCGTCGGTGGCGGCATCGGCGAGCAGATTGGCGAGGCCGGAGAGCAGGCTGATCGAGCCGGTGTCGATCGCCCGGCGGATCGCCTCGGGATTGGTGAAGGCGAAATTGGCGGGGCTGAGCGCGTCGAGATAGGCGCGGGTGTAAAATTCGGCGCGGGTGCGTGTGGCGTCGTCAATGCCCTCGCTGTTCGAGACGAGGTCGGCGGCCTGCTTCGAGGCGAGCAGATAGGCCTGCTTGAGATAGTCGAAGACCGGATCCTCGCTCCAGGCGGCATCGCCGAAGCGGCGGTCGCCGCGCTCGGGAGCGATGACCGGCTCGGCCGCGGCGCCGGCGAGGCGGCGGGCGCTGGCGCCCCACAGCTCCATCCATTCGGAGGCGGCGGACTGGCTGGCCTGCAGCACGGCCATCGGGTTGGACCAGAGCTGGACCGAGAATTCCGCCATGGCGCGGGCGGGCGCGGTCGGGTCGAAGGCGACGCTGGGTGCGTGGGCAGTGCCGGCGCGCATCGCGGCGATGCCGTTCTCGATCACGCGGGTCCAGGCGGCGGCCAGTTCGGCCGGTTGCGGGGCAGATTCAGGCAGGTGCCAGACGCGGCTGTCGGTCATGTGGTTATCCAGCTGAGAAAAAGTCCGTTCGTCCCGAGCGAAGTCGAGGGGCGTGTGCACGGAATCATCACGGGCGCCCCTCGACTACGCTCGGGACGAACGAGATGGGTGGTCTGCCCGAAAGGCCTCATGCGTCGGCTCCAAGCGGGGTCCAGGCCTGGCCCTCGGGAAGGGGTTCGAAAATGCGGTCGATCATGGCGTCGGTGACGCTTTCGGGGGTCGCCGGGTTCCAGCGCGGCGCATTGTCCTTGTCGATCAGCAAAGCGCGGACACCCTCGGCGAAATCGGGGTGACGGAACATGCGGACGACGATGCCATATTCGAGGCGCATCTCGTCGAGGAAGTGGAACTGCATCGGGCTCTCGACGAGAAGGCGGAGCGAGACCTTGCAGGCGGTGGGCGATTTGGTGCGGAGCGTCTTCAGCTCCTTCTGCGCCCAGTCGGAGCCGTCAGCCTCCAATGCGGCGATGATGTCCTCCAGCCGGTCGGAGGCGAAGCAGCGGTCGATGATCGCGTAGTTCTGGACGATGCGCGCGGGCGGTGGCTCGACGCTCGCCTTGCGCAGGATCATCTCGACATGCTCGGGCACTTCGATGAGCTGGCGCTTCACGTCCTCAAGGCGGTCCGAGGGAATGTAATGGGTGGCGAGGCCCAGAGCGACGCACTCGGCGCCGTCGAGGCGGGCGCCGGTGAGGCCGAGGAACTGGGCAATGCGGCCGCGCAGGCGCGAGAGATAGCGGCCGCCCCCCACATCCGGGAACAGGCCGATCGAGGTCTCGGGCATGGCGAACAGGGTGCGCTCGGTCGCGATCCGGTACTTGCATGGGCAGGAAATGCCGACGCCGCCGCCCATCACAATGCCGTCCATGAATACGACCCCGCGCTTGGGGTACGTGTACATGAGGTGGTTCATCCGATATTCCTGGAAGAAGAAGGCCTGTCCCGCCGCGCCATGCCCTTCCGCGCTCTTCGCGATGGTGACGACGTCGCCGCCCGCGCAGAAGCCCCGGCCTTCGTGATGGTCTATCAGGATCAGCTTCACGGCCTGATCGTGCTGCCAGTTGCGCAGCGCCTCGGTCATCCCGCGGACCATGTCGAGATCGAGCGCGTGGAGCGCCTTCGGGCGGTTCAGGCTGATCCGCCCGGTGCGGCCCTCGATGCGGGCGACGATCTTGTCGGTCACACTTTCCCTTTCCGCGGCAGGCGCCGGATGTCCCATTCTCAGGTCCATTTTACTGGCGCGTCAGCTCGCGGCCGACGATCATGCGCATGACCTGGTTGGTGCCCTCGAGGATCGAGTGGACGCGCAGGTCGCGCCAGAAGCGCTCGACCGGATAATCCTGGAGGTAGCCATAGCCGCCGTGCAACTGCAGCGCGCGGTCGACGATCGAGGAGCCGCTGTCGGTGGCGAGGCGCTTGGCCATGGCGGCGAACTTGGTCTTGTCCGGCGCATTTTCGGTGACCTTCACCGCCGCGGCGTAGAGCAGCATGCGGGCGGCCTGCAGCTCGGTCTCCATGTCGGCGAGCATGAACTGGGTGTTCTGGAAATCGGCGATCGCGGTGCCGAACTGCTTGCGCTGCTTGGTATAGGCGATCGCCTCGTCGAGGCAGCGCTGGGCGCCGCCGAGCGAGCAGGCGCCGATGTTCAGACGGCCGCCGTCCAGGCCCATCATCGCAATGCGGAAGCCTTCGCCCTCGCCGCCGACCAGATTCTCGACGGGCACGCGGACGCCGTCGAAATTGACCTGGGCGGTGGGCTGCGAGTGCCAGCCGAGCTTCCTCTCGTTCGCGCCGAAGGAAACGCCCTCCATCTCCTTCTCGATGACGAGGCAGGAAATCCCCTTTGGCCCGTCGGCGCCGGTGCGGACCATGCAGACATAGACCTCATTCTCGCCGCCGCCGGAGATGAAGGCCTTGGCGCCGGTGACGACATAATGATCGCCCTCCTTCACCGCCTTGGTCCGGAGCGCGGCGGCGTCGGAGCCGGAGCCAGGCTCGGTGAGGCAATAAGAGGCGATCCGCTCCATAGTGGTCAGCGACGGGAGATATTTGTCCTTCACCGTCTGGCTGCCGAAGCGGTCGATCATCCACGAGGCCATATTGTGGATGGAGATGAAGGCGCTGGTGGAGGGGCAGCCATAGGCCATCGCCTCCATGATCAAAGCCGCCTCCAGCCGGCCGAGGCCGATCCCGCCATTTTCCTCCGACACGTAAATGCTGCCAAAGCCGAGCTCGGCGGCGGCGCGGATCGTGTCGCGCGGGAAGATATGCTTCTCGTCCCACTCGGCGGCGTGGGGCGTGATCGC
>Ga0070665_100000869_pt1 | contig 39085 bp, 24 predicted proteins | sample KBSS13metaG_FD_65862 | JGI IMG/M metagenome (GOLD analysis project Ga0070665, IMG submission 65862) | Switchgrass rhizosphere microbial communities from Kellogg Biological Station, Michigan, USA - KBS S1-3 metaG | ecosystem: Host-associated > Plants > Roots > Rhizosphere > Soil ... | reverse complement strand
GAGGCCGGCGCTGACCGACGAGCACAGCCCGCCGCTGATCGAGGAGCAGAGGCCGGCGCTGATCGAGCTGTCGTCGGCGGCGGCGTCCTTGGCGTAGGAGGTGGTGGTGAGGGCCTGGAGGCGGAGGATGCGGCTCATGTTTTTTCTCCCTGTGTATTGAGAGTCGCTCTCGCGATCTCTCTATTTAATTTCTATGATCAGTGTAGGCTCTCGATAAGCCATTAGCAAGGAAAAAACGTTAGCATTACTTGTCTTTCGTTAGCATGAACGGGCGCTTCGCGAGCCGCGGACGGGAGTAAAAAAAAACCTTCCTATAAGACATGAAAAAAGGCGGCGGGCCCGCAGGCCCGCCGCCCCGAAGAGACACCTGGGAGGTTGCTCAGGCCGGTCTCGCCCCCGCCAGCACATGGCTCTCTGTCTGGCGCAAAAAGGCCGCGATCCCGCCCTCGAGCCCGGCCCCGGCCAGCACCGCCGGCCGCGCCTCGCGAACGAACAGCTCGTCGACCAAAAAATCGGCCGGACGGCGGGTCAGGTAGCGATGCAGGAAGAGGGCGACCCCGGCGCTGCCGGTACCGATGTCGGTGCTCAGACGGAACAGCTCATAGCCCGGGAAGCCGGCCCCCTTCTCCGTCTCCACCTGGAAGAGCAGCAGGCCCGAGATGAGCCGGTGCAGGGAAGCCTCGGCCCGCTCCTCGAACCCCGGCGTCGCGGCGAGGTCCAGCAGGAATTCCCCCATCCCGGTGAGTCCGATGAAACGGCCGGGAAAGATCGCGTACTTGCGGTCGACGTCGGGATGCATCATCTCCAGAGCCGCGCGATACTCGTCTCCCCCGAGCAGCCAGTTATAGCGGACGGTGGCGAGGCCGATACCGGCGGTGCCGTAGCGCAGGTACGGGAGCATGGTCGACGCCGGGTTCCGCCGCATCCGCCAGGTGGAGTGCCCTTCCGGGTTGCTCTCCGCCTGGGCGAGGTCGAAGTCCAGGGCCCGGCGTCCGAGGTCGAGATACTGCTCGTCGCCGGTCACCATCGAGAGGTACAGGAGGAAGAGGCTGATCCCGCTGGCGCCATGGCCGAGGCCCAGGGGAATGCCGCCGTCGGCCTCCGGCCAGTAGCGGTAGCCGTCCTCCTCCCGCGCGGTGCGGGCGAGTGTGGTGCCGGCCAGGATCGCCTGGTCGAGATAGCGCTCGTCCCCGGTGTTGAGGAAGAAGCGGAGTTGGGCCAGACCCCAGCCGGCGGCGCCGTAGAACAGGTCGGCGGACTCCTCGAGGCCCGGATGGCCGTGGCTCTCCCGCATCAGGCGCTCCGCCGGCTCGCGGAAGCCCATGTCCCACAGAGCCCAGGCGATCCCCGACAGGCCGAGGTAGAGGCCCGGGGGATAGGTCTTCGCGCCGGCGCTCTGGCGCAGGATCCAGTCCGTGATCCCCTGGGGCACGGAGCCGGTCAGGGTGTTGAGCGCGTAGGCGACTCCGGAGGCGCCATAGGCCAAGCTCAGAGGGTTGGTGACGAACAGCTTGGGATCGGAGGGGAAGAGCCGATCGGCGCGATCCTCGGTCGCCGTCCGCAGCCAGTGATCGGCCGAGCGCCGCAGCACCTCGCCGCACGCCGCCGGCAGATCGTCACGGAGCTGGAAGGCGGGTGGCCGGGTGATCTCCATGCTCCCGAGGGCGGCGATGACCTCGGCGGGCGTCGCCCGTTTCGACGGCTCGGGATCGAGCAGGCGGTTGATAACGTCGAGGAGCTCGCCGGGAAGCCCGAAATCCTCGCAGATCGAGCGGATAAACCGCAGGTGGACGGTGGGATCGACCGTCAGCATGCCGTTGATGGGGAGGAGGTAAGCGATCATCAGCGCGCCGAAGGCGTAATAATCACTTTCGAACTGGTACTCCTGCCGCATCATGTCCTTGTAGGAGACGAACCCGGGGGTGAAGATGTAGGTCGGCTTCTCGATGGCGGGCTCGAACGCGCCCTCGAAATCGATCAGTTTGAGATCCCGCCCCTCGTCGACGAGCAGGATATTGTTCATCGACACGTCCATGAACACGATGCCGTGCTCGTGCAGCACTGCCAGCATCTCGGCGATGCGGGTGAAGATCCGCTTGTAGTCCGCCCAGTAGGCGTGGACCGCTTCGGCGGACGGCTGCGTGAGCAGGACGAGGCTCCGTTTGACCGAGCCGCCGTAGAGGCGCAGGGTCGGCACGTCCCCCAGGTACTCCTCGGCCAGATAGGAGTGCTCCCAGTCGGTGAAGAAATCGATCGGCCGCGGCGCGACGCCGGTGCCGTCGAGCTTCTGGAGCAGGCGGTACTCCTTGCGCAGCAGCGCCACGGCGTCCTCGCCGCTCGGCGTGGTATTGACGTGGGGGCGCGCCTCCTTGATCACCACCGTATCGCCGCTCTCCCGGTCGGTCGCCAGATAGACGCCGCCGGAGTTGGAGAAGGCGAGCACCGAGGTGATCTCGTAACGCCCGCCCTTGAGCGTGTTCTCGGCGCTCTCCTCCTCCGCCGGCGTCCCGAAGGGGTCCTCTACCCAGGAGGGGAGGACGAAATAGGGCTGCCGCTCGTCGGGGATGGTCTCCCCCTCGGGGGTGGACAGCACGAGCGTCTTCTCCCCCTTCGCCGTCAAGGTGTCGACCGGCGACAGGCCCCCATAGCGATAGAAGACCACCCGGCTGTCGCGGTAGCGGCGGTCGGAGAGGATGTAGGGCCCCTCGAACTCCGCGGTCGCCTGATGGATCTCTTCGATCAGCCGGATGAAGTGGTCCTGATCGTCAGGATAGATGGTAATGAATTTGCCCGAACCTCCCCGGTGCCAGTTCTTGCCGGTCATGATCGAAAGGATGCGGCGGTCGAGGCCGAACTTGAAGACGGTGCGCTGGCCGGTCAGAATCGGCACGACACGGCGGAGGATCTCCTCGGCGTTCGTCTGCGTGGCCGAGACGTGGATCTTCCACCCCTGCACCGCCAGCGCCTTGGCGAACGGAACGGCGTTGAACCAGACCCCCTTGCGGACGATCTGCCAGTCGGCGGGGAGCCGCTCCTTGACGAGGTCGAAGAACGCCTGGCGGTCGGGCTCGTAACGGTCGAGCGGCTCGTAGAAGAGTTTATCCGCGATGGTGTAGGAGGCCTTCGGAACGCTGGACATTGTGGAATCCTTTCTGGTCTTGTGGGCTTTGGCGCTAGCCGCAGCGCTCGTTCTCGATCGCAAGATGCATCTTGGTCCGATAGGCTTTCGGATTTTCCGCGAAACGCGCGTTGAACGCCCGCACGAAACTCGACGAGTGGTGATAGCCCACCGCCGAGGCGATGCACTTCACCGGATCGCCGGTGGCGGCGAGCAGGCGGGCGGCGTGCAGCAGGCGAAGCTCGGTGATGTATTCTCCGAGCCCGATGCCGGTTTCGTTCTTGAACAGGCGGCTCAGGCGCGAGGCGCTCAGGTTGACGCGGGATGCCAGCTCGCACACGCCCTGGCGTGAGGACTGTTCCAGCGCTTCGAGCACCCGCCGCACGCGGATGTCCGCCACCTGCGTTTGAATGTCGGTCGTCATGACCTCTCTCCTTTGACAGTAACCGTGAGCTCGCCTAAGGCTGCGCCGCCTTGACCGGGCTCACCGGACCGCTCACGGGCTCGTCCCGCCACCACCACAGATCGGCGATCTCCTGGCGGGCCGGCCAGATCTGCTCCAGGGTATTGGCGCGGTATAGATTGCCGTTTTTCATGACGTAGGAAACCGCGCCGGTATTGCGGATGTCGTCGAGCGGATTCCTGTCCAGGATGACGAGATCGGCCAGCTTGCCGGTCTCAACACTTCCCAGATCCTGGTCGTAACCGATCGCTTCGGCGCCGTTGAGGGTGGCCGCCCGGATCACCTCGAGGCTCGACATCCCGCCGCTCGCCAACGCCCACATCTCCCAGTGGGTCTGGATGCCGTGGAACTGGCCGTGCCCGCCGACGCAGACCTTGCCGCCGGCACGGGCGATCGCCGTCGCGGCTTCGGCAAGCTTCGGGAACACGTACTCCTGCGGGTGATACCAGGAGCGGCGCAGGGTCCGCGAGTCGAGGATCTGCGGTGGCACGAAATGCTTCAGCTTCGGATCGGCGCGCACATCCGTGCTCTCGTAGAAAAAGTTTTCGCCCAGTGGGCCGCCGTAGCTCAACACCAGGGTCGGCGTGTAATAGATGCCCGACCTGGCGAACAGCTCGACCACGTCCTTGTAGAGCGGAACCACCGGCAGCGCGTGCTCGTTGCCGCTGAAACCGTCGAGGGCATGCGTCAGATTGAGCTTCAGATCCATCGCCCCCTCGGTGGTGGGCATCAGGCTCTTCTCCTTGGAGGCCTGAATGATCCATTGCCGCAACTGCCGGTCGCCCACGTTGTAGGCCTTGATCATGTTGGTCCGGTAATACTTCTGATACCGGGTGGCGACCTGCAGCACGTCGTCATAGGAGCGCAGCGGGAGCTTGGAGAAGATTCCCGGCCCGGTGGTGTACATGCGGGGGCCGAGGACCTCTCCCATCTCGACGAGATCCTGATAGAGAAAGATGTCGATGGTGCGCGACTGCGGGTCCCGGGTGGTGGTCACGCCATGCGCCAGGTCCACCAGCATCGGCCAGTTCTCCCGGTTCACCAGCCCGACCTCGAGCTCGTTCCAGTGCTCGTGGATGTCGACCAGGCCCGGAATGACGTATTTGCCCGCGACGTCGATGACGGTAGTCCCCGCCGGTGCCCTTACCTCTCCGCGCGGCCCGACGGCGGAGATGCGATTGCCGGCGACCAGCACGTCGGCATCCGGGACGACCTCGTCGCCGCGCATGGTGATGACCGTCGCGCCGCGCAAGAGCACGCTCCCGCGCGGCACGTTGCGCGGGGCTTCCACGACGATGGCGGTCTCCTGGTAGGCCGTGGCCGCCGCCGGCTGGCGGAACAGCGAGGCGCCGAGGGACCAGACGACGCTCTTGCCGCCGTCGGCCCAGGCGAAGTAGTCGGCGCCGAGCTCGGAGAGCTGGCGCAGCTTCACTGGCGGGGCACTGACGTCCACCGTCAGCGTGTCACCGCTGGTGGGAAGGTCCATGAGATAGAGCTGATTGTTGATCAGGGCGAGGGCCTGGCGGCCGTCCGGGCTGACGCGCAGCTCGTCGGCGACGGTCGGCGAAGGAGCGCCGGCCATCCCCTTGCCGGTGACCTTCAGGAGCGTATGGCGCTCGCCGCCGTCGAGATGGAGCAGCTCCAGCCCGCGCCCCGAGGAGAGGTAGACGCGGTCCCCGGCGCGGGCGAAGTGCGGATTCCCGGCGCCTTCGGCCGGCGCCAGCGTCACCGGCTCCCCTCCCCCGGCCGGCACGGCGACCAGATCCTCGGGCTCCGCCTCGGACAGCCCGTCCTGGGCCTCCAGCCGGGCCCGCGTCGCGCCCCGCACCGCGAGGAGCCGCGCGCCGTCCGGCGCCCAGACCGGGTCGTGGTAATACCCCCCCAGGGTGGTCAGCCGCTGGGGCGCCGACCGGCCGTCGGCCCTGACCTTCCAGAGATGCCCTCCCGAGGGGGACCAGGTGACGAAGGCGATCTGGGTTCCGTCCGGCGACCAGGCCGGCTGAAACTCGAAGTCGCTCACCCGCGTCAACCGGACCGGATCGCGCCCTTCGCCGTCCGTGGTCCAGAGGTGGCCAAGCGCCGAGAAGGCTAGGCGGCGGCCGTCGGGGGAGGGCTGCAACCACTGGATCAAGTGGGCGCGCACCGGCCCTTCCTCGGTCCGCGCCTCATAGCGGAGACGGGGCCCCAGCTCGAGGGAGACCTCGGCCGAGAAGGGGATCTGACGCTCCTCGCCGGTCGCCACGTCGAGCCGCCGGATCTTGCCGCCGTAGGAGAGCACCAGCTCGCGATCGTCCGGGGTGAAGGCATAGCCGGGGATCACGTCGCGGGTCGATCTCGCCTCCTGGTCGTCGCGCTGGATGGGATACTTGAGCCACCGCTCCTCGCCGCTCCTGAGGTCGCGGAGGCGCAGGCCGGTCTCGCTGTTCTGCCGCGTTCCATAGACCAGCTTCGTCCCGTCGTGGGAGAGCACGGGGCTGAAGGCGCTCCCCGGCCGCGCGGTGATCACCTCCTCCTCGCCGGTACCCTGGTCACGGCGCACGATCTGCCAGAGCGGGAGCGTCGGAGTCCAGGAGAAGGAGCCCCGCCGCCGCGCGTAGTAGAGATGGCTCTGGTCCCGCGTGGAGACCGCGCCCATGCCGTTGAGCCGTTGATCCCCGGCACTTGTCAGCCGCACTCCGCTGCCGCCCCGGACCCCGTACATCCAGATCTCGCTGACGCCGACGCCGCCGGTACCCCGCGAGACCAGCACGTACTCGCCGTCGGCGGTCCAGCTCGGGGAGGCGAAGCCGCGGTCACGATCCCGGGTGAGCGCCCGCGGCGAGGAGCCGTCGGCCCTAGCGATCCAGAGGTTCTCGCTCCCCCCCGCATCGCTGGTATAGGCGATCCACTGCCCGTCCGGCGAGTAACGCGGCTGGGCGTCGAAGGCGGGCCCCGAGGTGAGGCGCCGGGCCGGGCCGCCGCTGAATGGCACCGTGTACAGATCGCCCAACAGGTCGAACACGACGGTCTTGCCGTCCGGTGAAACGTCGAGCGAGATCCAGGTGCCTTCGTCGGTCAAGAACTCCAGCGTGCGCTCCCCCTTGAGGGGAAGGCCGGAGTCCGGCTCGCCGGGGGCCGCCCATCCGGAAGCGGCCGCCAGGAGCGCCGTCATCCCCAGCAACAGGGCTATCTGCTTGCTTTTCATGCTCGTGTCCTCAATCGCGGAAAGGTTTCCTTCACGATCGGCGGAGCGTCACCATGGCGTCCGTCGCCGCGGCTCCACGCGCCGGGAAATAGCTCGCCAGCAGCGCGACCGCGGCCAGCAGGAGAGGAGTGGCCACGAAGACCACCGGGTCGTGCGGCTGCACTCCGAACAGGAAGGTCTGGAGCAGCCGGCTGAGCGCGAACGCGCCCGGCACTCCGAGCGCGGTGCCGAGCGCGGTCAAGCCGAGCGCCTTGCCCAGGACCAGCCGCATCACATCCCCCGGGCTTGCTCCCATCGCCAGCCGGATGCCGATCTCCTGGGTTCGCTGCGCCACGGAATGGGAGAGCACCCCGAAGATCCCGATGCTCACCAGCACCAGCGCCGTCAGGGCGAAAAGCCCGAGCAGAATCGTCTGGAACCGCTGCTCCTTGAGCGAGTCCCGCGCGACCTCGCGCAGCGTGCGCGCCTGCTCGACCGGCAGGTAGGGGTCGACATCCCGCAAGGCGGACCGGAGCAGATCCAGGCTCAAAGGGCTCTCCCGCGCCGTCCTCGCCAGGAAGGTGGCCGGGAACTTGCTGGTCACGGCGACGGCAGGATCGCTCAGCTGCGCGAGCGGGACGAAGACGGCCGGCCTGGGCTGGGACTGCAGCTTGGATTCGTGAATGTCGCCGGCGATCCCCACGATCTCCCGCCACCCCTCCTGGTACTCGGGGCCGAGGATGTCCCACCCGAGCAGGATGCGCTTCCCCACCGCGTCGCCGTGGGGAAAATGCTTGCGGGCGAACGTCTCGCTGACGATGGCGACCGGCAGCGACCCGGCCGAATCCGTGGCCGAGAACTCCCGCCCGCCGTGCACCGGGATGCGCAGGACCTTGAAGAATTCCGGTGTCACCGGCATCCATTGCACCGTGTCCAGGTAATGGTCGAGCGGCTTGGGATGGCCGTCGACCGAGTGAAGGGGGAGCTTCAGGCCGCCCTTCAGCGGCAGGCAGGCGCACAGGGCCGCGTTCTCCACTCCGGGAATGGAGCTCAGCCGGTCCGTCACCCGGCGGGCGAAAGCATCGACCCGAGCCGCGCTGTCGTAATGGCTGCCCTTGAGCCCGGTCTGGAAGGTCATGACCCGGTCGACGTCGAACCCCGGGTCGACCCGCCACAGATTCGTCAGGCTGCGCAGGAGGAGAGAGGCGCCGACCAGCAGGATCACCGACAGCGCGAACTCCAGCACCACCACCGCTTGGCTGACGCGCTCCCGGCCGGTGCTCCCGCGATGGCCGCTCTCCCGCAGGGTGGTCTGGAGCTCGGCGCGGGACGACTGCAGCGCGGGCACGAGGCCGAACAGCAGGGTAGTGAGCCCGGCGAGGCCGAGCGTGAACAGCAGCACCCGGCCGTCCAGCGCCACCTCGTCGAGCCGCGGCAGCTCCACCGGCCGGAAATGGACGACGGCCCAGATCACCAGCCGCGCCAGGCCGAGCCCGGCGAGGCTCCCCAGGAGCGACAGGCAGAGACTCTCGGTGAGGAGCTGCCGCACGATCCCGCCCCGGCCGCCTCCCAGCGCCAGCCGCACGGTGAACTCGTGCCGGCGCGCCACCAGCCGGGCCATCAGGACGTTGGCCACATTGGCGCAGGCGATGAGCAGGAGAAGGCTCACCGCGCCGATCAGGATGAGGAGCCCCTTGCGGGCCTTGCCGACAGCCTTGTCCCGGTAGGGCTCGACCGCGACCGTCTCGGTCTCCGACATCGCCTCCGGGCTCTCGGCCCGGAACCGCTGCCCGACGTTCTCCAGGTCGGCCTGGGCCCGCGCCAGGGTCGCGCCATCCTTCAGGCGTCCGATCACCCGCAGGTTGTCCCCGGAGCCCAGCGGATCGGTCGCCGGGGCGAACGAGGTCCAGACGTCCGCCGCCAGGGTCGAGTCCATCCCGTCCGGAGCCACTCCGACGACGGTGTAATCGTGGCCGTCCAGCGACAGGGTCCGGCCGAGGACTCCCGGGTCGCGGGCGAAATGGCGCTGCCAGAGCTCCTGGCTGAGCACGGCGACGGACACCGCGCCCGGGCGATCATCGCCGGGCACGAACATCCGCCCCACGACGGGCTTGCGTCCGAGCACCTCGAAGAAGCCGGCGGTGACGGGGCGCTGCTCGAGGCGTTCCGGCCGGTCCGGGGTGTCCAGGGTGACCAGCCTGGAATCGAGGCCGGCCGCGATGCTCGCGAGCGAGCGCTGAGAGTCCTTCCAGAACAGATATTTGGCCGCCGTCGTGTCCGGATCCACCGACCCCGACTTCACCGCCCGCTCCACCGCCACGATGCGATCGGGCCGCGGATACGGGAGAGGACGCAGGAGCACGCCGTAGATCAGGCTGAAGATCGCGGTGGTGGCGCCGATCCCGAGGGCCAGCGTGGCGATCGAGACGAAGGTCGTCGCCTTGTGCTTCCGCAAAAGCCGCAGGGCATAACGAATGTCTTGCTCCAGGGTTGCCGTCAAAACCTTCCAAGCCATGACTGCTGACCTCCTCGCCGTCGACTCGCTTCGAGCCATTCGTGATCGATTCGTCTAGCCGACCGGGGGGGGCGGCGGCACGTAGAGATTGCAACTGAATTCGGTGCAGGTCGCCGAATCCGTCGCGCCCGTTCCGAGACCGCCGGTCACCCGCGCCAGGGCCTCCTCCAGCAACAGCTCCAGACCCTTTCCCCGCAGGGCCCCGGCGCCGATCCGGAACGCCGCCCGGTTGAGGGGGGTCATCTCTTGCTGCGTGCCATTCCTCTTCATCTCGCCTCTCCTCAAAGGAAGTTCGCCGTCACCGGCGGTCAAAGATCACAGACCCGCTCCTGCACCGCGGCCGGGCCGGCCCCGGAGAGATGCTCCAGGTAGGCCTCGGCGACGCTGGCGCGGAAGCGGGCCGCGAAACCATCGCAATAATTCGAGTTGAACTCGCCGTTCTTGCCCAGGGCCAGGATGGCGCAGCCGCCGCCGCAGTGAAGAGCGAAGCGGCAGCGCCGGCAGACCGGGTTGCTCGCCACGGTGCGGCCGCGCCAGATCTGCAACTGGTCTTCCTGCAGCTCGACCTCCCCCTCGGGCGTGACGTGGCCGACGCGGACGTCGCGGTCGCCCGTCCGCTCCCAGCAGGCGTAGATGTCGCCGAAGGGGTCGAAGATGTACATGCGATCATGGGCGCCGCAGAAGCTCGGCCGCAGGTTGGGGAGGACCTCCTCGCCGGCGGCGAAGATCCGCCGGGCGCGGCCGCGCATCCCCTCGTCGGGCCTGGCCAGAACCCGCATGTTCGCGTGCTCCTCGCGCATCGCCGTCAGTGCCCGGTCGAGCTCCCAGGAGCTCAGGGTGCTGGCCGCCTCGGTCTTGCCGTTGCCGGCGCGCACCGGCGAGGTGTAGGCCGAGAAGCCCGGCAGGCGGTCCCAGCCACGGGCCACGATCTCGTCGGCCATCGCGGGGAGCTGGCCGAGGTTGTTGCGATCGATGTTCAACCGCACGCTCACCTGGGTTCCCAGCTCGAGGGCCATCGACAGATTGCGGGCGATCCGTTCATAGGAACCGCTGCCGTCGGCGTAGACGCGCCGCGCGTCGTGCTGCTCGGGCGGACCGTCGAGGGTGATCTGCAGGCGGGCGATGCCGGCGGGCCCCAGGAGATCGCGGTAGGCATCGAGTTCGGTACCGTTGGTGACCGCCCAGAGGTCCACATCGCCCAGCTCGAAAGCCTTGCCCAGGATGTGCTCGATCGCCGGCCGGTTGGCGGCGAGCAGGGGCTCGCCGCCGAAGAAGCCGATGTTCCGCCGCCGCGGCGCCGCGGGATCGAGACCGTGGCGCTCCTCGATGCGGGGCATGGCGGCGAAGATGCGATCGATCATCGGGCGGCCCATGGCGCGCAGCAGGTGCTTGAAGCCGCAGTCGCTCCGCATATGGTCCTGATAGCAGTAGGAGCAGCGGAGATTGCAGTCATAAGTCGGCATGAAGATGTAGCCGGGAGCCTGCTGGAGGGCGCGCTGGTGGAGCTTGACGGCGAGCTGCGCGAAAAACGTTTCTTCCTCTTCCGGCGACAGCTCGGTGAGATATCCCTGATCGAGCAGGAGATCGATCGTCGCGTCCGATATCCCGGCCGCTCCGGCGCCGGCGGCCTCCGGCTCAGCGCTCCAATCACCATAGAGCGGCTTGGCGGAACGCTTCGCCTCGCGTGAGCGCAGGAACCCGGCGACCTCGCGCGAGACCCGATCGTAGGCCCCGGTATAGCCATGGACCAGCAGCACATCCTGATCGTTTTCCGGCAGATTGACGAAGATCGTGTAGCTGCTCGTCCGGAACATCTTCACCCTGCCTTTCGTGGTCTCGTCGATGGGATCGTTTTTTTGACTCGCGAGGGGGTCGATTGCAAGTGATGGGCCAGGCTCGCAAACCCCGAAAAACATTGCTTTCCGCGCCCTGTCCGGGGGAGGAGGAAGGGGACGATGAGTAAGCCGTTACCCACCGCCGGGTAACCGTCTACTCCAATGCGGGCCCGACGGCGGCGGAAGCCCTCTGCGCAGGCATGGCACGGGGGGTGCACTGGGCTACGGATATACTCGTCTCCGCGCCATGGGCGAAGATCGAATACGGATTGATCGAAACTCGAGGGAACTCAAGCATGGTCGGCGCAGTCGCCAGGAAAGAGCTGTTCAATCACCTCGCGAGCTTTCGCTTCTGGGTGGGAGCGCTGCTCACTCTCGTGCTCGCCGCGTCGTCGACCCGGGTGGCGGCCGGGGACTACAACCTGCGGCTGAACAGTTATCTCGATCGCGTCACGGGGGAGCAGAAGGCGCTCCGCGGCGTGACCGTCTACTCCTATCTGCAGCCGCTGGCGGTGCGCCCCCCGGAGCCGCTGAGCGTTCTCGACCAGGGCTTCGACGCCCATCTCGGAACGGACGTGGTGATCCATCTGTTCGCCATTCCATTCGAGGCCATGGGGGAGCGGCGGGGCAATGAGTTCCTGGCCGCCATCCCGTCGGTGGATCTGACGACGGTGGTGAGCGTGGTCCTGGGCCTGCTCGCGCTCCTGCTGACCTGCGACGCGGTGACCAGCGAGACGGAGGACGGTACGCTGCGGGCGGTCTTCGCCAATGGCGTGTCGCGGCGCGCGGTGCTGGCCGGCAAGTTCGCTGGCAGCCTGCTCGCGATTTCCCTCCCGCTGGCGGGAGGGCTCGTGGTGAGCCTGGCCATTCTCCGGCTCCTGATCAGGGCTCCCTTGACGCTGGACCAGTGGCTGCGCGTCGCCGGCATGGCCGGCGCGTACGGCGCTTACCTGTCGCTGATGCTTCTGCTGGGTCTCCTGATCTCCGTGGCCGCCCGCAACACCTCCCAGGCCCTAGGCGTCTCGGTCCTCCTCTGGTTCGTGCTCACCATCGTCGTTCCCGCCACGTCGGTGGCGATGGCGAGCGATCTCGTGCCTTCCGAGGAGATCAAGAGGAATACCGAGAGCCGGATCGCGGAGCTGACGGCCGCCTATGACCGGCGTCTCGCCGAGGAGTTCCGGCGCGCCCCTCTGCTCGCCGCGGTGAGCGGCCACACGGCGATGACGTTCGCCAGCGGCGGCCACCGGGCGGTGCGGTACCGGCACGGCTCGGCCGCCTACTACGACGCCCTCGCGAAGTATTTTCAGTTCGAGACGGCTGCCGCCGCCCGCCAGGCGGAACGGGTGTTCGAGCTCCGGCAGCGCTACGAGCGGAGACTGCGCACCGGTCAACGGCTGGGGACGGCACTGGCGGCGCTCTCGCCGGCGTTTCTCCTCGGCCGCCTGTCAGAGTCCTTCTCCGGCACTTCCATCGCCGAGCACGACCGCTTCCTGGCCTCGTGCCGGCGCTACCGCGGAGAGCTCCTCGCCTACCTGGAACGGCAGGGGGCGTTCGGTTCCTGGCGCTGGTTCTCGGACGATCCGCCCGGAGAGCTCCGCCCCTGGCCCTACTACCTGGGGCTCTCTCCCGAGGCGGTCGATCAGCGGCAGGTGAACCAACTGATCAACCGGTTGAACGAGCCCGGGGTGCAGGCGCGCCTGCGCCGGGACCGGGAGGCCATCGAGAGGGATCCGTCCCGTCTCCTGCGCGCCGACGACATGCCCCGGTTCTTCTACCAGAGCCCGGATCTCGCCGGCACCCTGCGCCGCGGAGCGCCAGCGGCGGCCGCCCTGCTGATCCTCAACGCGATCGTGGCCGCGGCGGTCTGGGCTCGCTTCCATCGCTATGAGCTCGGATGACTCGCGCTCGGACAAACCGATGAAAGCCTCCGCCCGCAGCCTCGCCGCCCCGTCCTCCTCCGAGGTCCATGCCGTTCCCTGGGTCCCCATGGAATCGTCGCGCTGGAGCCCGGTAGCGGCCATCTTCGGCAATGAGATCCGCCGGGTGACGGATGGCTTCCGGTTCCCCGCGTTCGCTCTCCTGTCCATTGCCTTGATGGCACTCTCGGCAATCACGGCCGGAGCGCGGTATCGGGCCGAGATACACGAGCAGCAAGCCCTGACTCAGGACTACGCCGGGCAGCTCGCCGGCCTTACGGTCGACCGCGCCGTCGAGATCCTCCACCCCGCCTTGAAGCCCCCCTGGAAACTCGACCTGGTCGTGGACGGCGGCCAGACGGCGACGCCGGACGTCTACGAGCAGGCGCTCAGCGCCCTCGTCGCGCCCGAGATCCGCAGGATCCAGAGCCGCAATTACCGGCTTCCCAACCAGGAACCGCTCGATTGGATGTTCGTCATCCGGGTGGTGCTCCCCCTTGCCGCCTTCCTCCTGGGCTATGACGCGGTCTATGGAGAGCGCCGGGACGGCACCCTGAAGCTGCTGTTCTCCTATCCGGTCGCGCGCTGGAAGGTGATGACGGGCAAGTTGCTGGCCCTCTGGAGCTGCCTTGCGGCGCCCTTCCTGACGGGAGCGGCCCTGAGCCTGCTGCTCGCCGTCGGCCTGGAAGGGATCCCCCTCCAGCCTGGAGACCTGGTCAAGGCAGGCCTAGTGGTCCTCCTCGGGCTCTGGGGGGCGGGCTTTTTCGCCCTCATCTCGCTGCTGGTCTCCTCCCTGTCCCGGGAGAACTCCACCAGCCTCAGCGTGCTGGCGTGGCTCTGGGTGATGGCGGTGATCGTGGTGCCGGCCGTGAGCGGATTGCTGGCCCACCGCCTGCGGCCGATTCCCAGCGAGGGGGAGACCGCGCTACGGTTGCGGGCCATCAACCAGCAGATCGCCCGCGAGTACACGGGCCGGGAGGGTCACTGGCGCCGGCCGGAGTGGGCCGCAGCCGACGACTACGCCTGGGAACGGGCGTCCGCCGCGGCGGAGAACCGGCGCCAGACCCTGGAGGAGGGAGTGCGCAGGCAGGGCCTGACGCGCAAGCTCGATCAGGTCCGCCTGGCCAGGAGCCTCGCCTCCATCTCCCCGGTGTCGCTGATCCAGGAGCTGGCCGAACGCCTGACCGGCTCGGGCCTCTGGCGGGACGAGAGCTTCCTCGAGCAGGCCCGGAGGTTCCGCTCGGCCCTGGCCGGACGGATCGCGGAGCTCGACCGGCGCGATCCGGAGAGCCCGCACATCCTGTTCTTCAGCGGTTACGTCTCGCGGCGCCCGATCGGGGAGGGCTCTCTCCCCCGGTTTGCCTTTCGCGAACAGCCGGTCCGCCGGGCTCTGGCCTCCGGCCTCTCCGCGCTGGGGGTCTTCGTCCTCGAAACGGCGGCCCTCGCAGCGGCCTCCCTGTTCATCTTCTCCCGGGTCGACACGGGTGATCTATGATCGAAGCCATTGACCTCAGCAAACGTTACTCCAACGGCACGCTGGCGCTGGATGCCCTGAACCTGCGGGTGGAAGCCGGCGAGATCTACTGCCTGCTGGGCGTCAAAGGCGCCGGCAAGACAACGGTCATCAACCTCCTTCTGGGCTTCCTTCAGCCCACGTCCGGCACGGCCCGGATCGACGGCATCGACGTCGAGCGGGAGCCGCTCCGGGCGAAGAGCCGGGTCGCCTATCTGGCAGACACCACGGCGTTCTACCGCCGTCTCACGGCGCTGCGGAACCTGGACTTCTTCGCCCGCCTGGGCGGGCGCCGTAGCCCCTCGCGGCACGAGTGCGAGATGGCCCTGCGGGAGGTAGGGCTCCCCGAGCTGGCCTTCGACCAGCGGGTTTCGGAGCTCGGCCCCGGCGGGATCCGGAAGCTGGGCATCGCGGCGGCCCTGATGAAGGGGGCCCCGGCTCTCGTGCTCGACGAGCCGCTCTCGGGCCTCGACCCCAAAGCGGCCGCCGAGCTGGTGGAGCTCATCGAGGGGCTCCGGGACCAGGGCAAGGCCCTGCTGATCACGATGCAGGACCTCTTCTGGGCGCGCCAGCTCGCCGACCGTGTGGGGATCCTCCAGGAAGGGCGCCAGGCCCTGACCCGCACCCGCGAGGAGTTGCGCTACGAGAATCTGGAGAAGCTCTACCTGGACTACATGCGCGGAGGGCTGCGCTCCGGGGGAGGAGCGAATCCGGGGATTCCGCTCGAGGGGCGCCGGGACTAGGCCAGTCCGTCCTCACCCTCCTCGGTGCCGAGGCCGTACTGGCGCATCTTGTTGAACAGCGTCTTGCGGGATACTCCCAGGCTCTCCGCGGTGGCGGTGCGGCTCCCCCGCTGCTCGGCGAGCCGGGAGAGAATCATCACCTTCTCGAGCCGCTCCGTCGCCTCCGCCACCGCCTCCGCGAGGCTCAGGCGGGAGAGGTCGGACCGGGGGAGCGCCCCCTCTCCCATCGGCTCACCCCGCACCCTTCCGGGCAGGTCGGCGACTGTCAGGACGTTTCCCTCGCAGAGGATCATCGTCCGGCAGATCATGTTCTCCAGCTCGCGCACATTGCCCGGCCACTGGTACTCGCACAGGATCTGGCGAGCGTCCGGCGCGATGGCCTCAACCGCCAGACCCAACTCGCGGTTGAACCGGTCGACGAAGTGATCGATCAGCATCGGCAGGTCGGCGCGCCGCTCGCGCAACGCGGGCAGGCGGATGTGGACCACATTCAGGCGCCAGTACAGGTCTTCCCGAAAACGGCCTTCCCGCGACTCCTTCTCCAGGTCCTTGTTGGTGGCGGCGACGACCCGCACGTCCACCGGGCGCGGGGCGCGGGCGCCGATACGATGGATCTGCCGCTCCTGAAGGGCGCGCAGGAGCTTGGCCTGGGCTTCGAGAGCGAGGTCTCCGACCTCGTCCAGGAACAGGCTGCCACCGTCCGCCTGCTCGAACTTGCCGGGCCGGGCCTCGCGGGCGTCGGTGAAGGCCCCCTTCTCATGACCGAAGAACTCTGACTCGACGAGCGTCTGTGGAATGGCGCTGCAGTTGACGGCGATGAAGGGACCCTGCACCCGCGCGCTGCGGCGATGGATGGCCCGCGCCACCAGCTCCTTGCCGGTGCCCGACTCACCCGTGATCAGGACTGTGACGTCGACCCGGACGACCTTGGCCATCATACGAAAGACGTCCTGGATCTCCCGGCTGATGCCCACGATCTCGCTGAAGCCGTACCGCGCCTCCAGATCCTCGCGCAACGTCTCGACCTCGGAGTTGAGCCGCCGCACCTCGATCGCACGGTCGACGATCATCAGCAGCTCGTCGTTGTCGAAGGGCTTGGTGATGTAGTCGAAGGCTCCCCGGCGCATCGCTTCCACGGCCGACGAGATCGTGCCGTGAGCGGTCATCATTACCACGTCCAGGCGTGGCTGGAGGAGGCGCAGGCGCTTCAAGGTCTCCAGTCCGTCGATGCCGGAGAGCTTCAGGTCCAGCAGCACGAGATCCGGCTTCACCTCGGGCAGCACGGCCAGGCCCTCCTCCCCGGAGCCCACACCGGTAACCTGGTGGCGGCGCTCCTGAAGGAGCACGGTCAGGATACGCCGGATGGGGGCCTCGTCGTCGATGATCAGAATGCTTGCCATGAATCTCCCTGAGTCAGTGGCAGGCGGATCAAAGCCACCGTGCCGGTCCCGACCTCGCTTTCGAGCTGGATCTCCCCCTCGTGCTGTTCCACGATGCCGTGACTGATCGCCAGCCCCAGGCCGGTGCCGTCGCGCTTGGTGGTGTAGAACGGATCGAACGCGCGTCGCAGTTGCTCCGCGGGGATTCCCGGTCCGGTGTCCGCGATCCTAATCTGCGCCCACCGCCGGTCAGGGAGCTCAGAGGGGTGCGACCACGGCGTCACCATCACCGCGATCCTCCCCCCGCCGGGCATGGACTGCAGGGCGTTGAGCAGCAGGTTCAGAAAGACCTGCTTGAGTTGGCCGGCATCTCCGAGTACCCGCAGATCATGATTTCCCAAGTCGCTGTCGACCTCCACCCCCTGCTCGCCGGCCTGGGCCTGGAGGAGCTGCACGGCTTTGCCGAGAGGCTCCCGGAGATCGATGTTCAACCGCTTCAGCTCCCCCGAGCGGCTGAGACTGAGGAGACCGCCCACCGTGCTGTTGATCCGGTCGACCTCGCTCAGCAGCTCCGCCATGAGCTGGTGCTTCGGCTCCTCGGGATCGAGCCCGCGAAGCAGGTATTGGATCGTCGAGCGGATCGCGGTCAGGGGGTTGCGAATCTCATGGGCCACGCCCGCCGCGAGCTGCCCCACGGCGGCCAGGCGCTCGGCCCGGTGGAGGCGGTCGAGCCGCTCGCGCTGGGCTCTGTAGAGCGCGGCGTTCTCGAGCGCCAGGCTGGCCTGGGAAGCCAGCACGTTCAGCAGCTCGATGTCGCCGCTCCCGACACTCCAACCCGGCCGGTCCGAGCCCAGGAGCAGGATCCCCGTCAGACGGTTGAGAGAGATCATCGGAACGCAGAGGTTCAGCCGCAACGCGTCGAGCAGATCGCGCTCGGCGGGATCGAGGTACTCGTGAATCCCGGGCTGGCGGTCGAGCACGAGACAGGTCTCATTCACCGACAGCCAGCGCGCGAGCTTCCCCCTCGCCGCCAACTGAAGGCCGGCAAGGTTGGATTCCCGCAACCCGAAGGAGAAGCCCGGCAGGAAATTGGCGGTCGTCAGATCCGGCTCGAGAACGGCCATGCGGTCGGGGCTGAAGAGCTCCCGGATGCGCGCCGCAACGCTGGCCTCCAAAGCCTCGCGATCGACGATCAGCGCCAGGGAGCGACTGAATTCCTGGACCGCGCGCTGATTCAGCCGCCGCCGGTGTAAACGTCCAATGAGACCTTTGAGCCCGAGCCGCATTTCCGCGGATGATACTCCCTCTGATCGGTACTACTTTGGGAAGGTGCTCGGAGGGGAGCGGACTGAGCCCGTTCTACCGCTTCCCCTTCACCTCCAGCTCGACGCCGATCTTCTCGGGAGGCAGAACGCCGGTCAGGAGCAGGAGCTTGCCGCTCTCGGGGATGGTGATCGGCAGTGGCTTGATGCCGCCGGCTAGGCCTTTCCGGAGGACTTTCATCTCCTCGAAGGCGTCGAAATCGTAGTCGGCGGGAGGGGAGCCGGCGGCGGCCATGTCAGTGATCACCACCCCATCGACGGAAAAGACCGCCGGGGCGCCTCCCGAGCCGGGCTTCATGGAACGGGGCCTCGCCACCGCCGGCCGCAGGTCGCCGGAGCGGAAGCGGTAGCTGGCGCCGTCCGGCAGCAGCAGGCGCCAGCGGTGCTCCTGCACCGGCACGGCGACGCGGGGAACGTCGAGCGCCAGCTCGGAGCGCCCCACGGGGACCGCCTTCGCCTGCACGGAGACGACCTCGACGATCGCATCCCTGCCGGTGTCGAAGCCGAGCGGCACGGAGATCTTTCCGTTCCCCCGCTGCAGCGGGCGGACCGCCACGTCGTCCACCCGGGCGGACCAGAGAGTGGCTCCCGGGGCGAGCGTCAGGTCGAGGGCGGTGCCGATGGCGGCCGGCCGCAGGGTGATCCGGTCGCGGTGCAGGAGGGTGCCGTCGAGGGTGATCAGCGTCGTCGTCTCCCGCAGGCTCGCCACCGCCGGCAGGGACGGCGCGGCCGGCAGCGTCGAGACCGCCATCCGCAGGCCGGCCCCCGACCCGAGCGACGCGCTCGCCAGCCGCCACGCCGCCACCAGGTCGATGCCGCCGAGGGCATCGCGCAGGGTCGGCGGCAGGTCGTCGAGATCGATCCGCGACCAGGCACCCTGGGGGAGCGGGCGCGCGTCCGCCGCCACCGACGAGGCGAGGGCCACGTAGCGCGCCTGCACCGGCCCCTCGGGAACCACGGGATCGAGGGGCAGCTCGGCGCCGGTAGCCGGTTCCGAGGTCACCGGAGTCGAGGTCACCACCAGGTAGCCCACCCCGCGCAGCTGCTGGCGGCGCTGCACCGTCAGCCGCCGGGACTCGACCACCGGCACCGCCTCCCCCTCGTCGGTGCCGGCCGTCTCCATCGCAAGGCCGGGCGGCAGGTCGACGGTGAGACTGCCGAGGCCGCCGCGCGAGACCTCGTAGAGCACGATGTCGTGCCGCCGCGGGCCGTCCGGCCGGAGCTGCACGAGAGTCAGCACCAGGCTTTTGGCGAGCAGCTTCTCGGCGTCGCCGCCCACCTTGCGCCGCACCTCCAGAGCCTGCGCCTGTCCCCGGCGCGAGGTCAGCCGCAGGGTGCGCCGGGCCCCTTCCACCCGATCCTCGACGACCACCATCCCCGGAGCGCTCCAGTCGAGACCGGCCGGCAGCTCGACCTCGGTCAGCGAGACCGGAGCCACGGCGGGGGCCAGGGCGAGGCGGCTCACGCCGCCGGCCGACAGCGGCACCGGTCCCGAGATCTCGACGGCGTACCGCCCCGCGGCGGGAGCCACCAGGAGCCACTCCCCCTCCTTCGCGCCCGCGCTCAAGGCGGCGCCGGACGGCTGCACGCTGGCGTTGCGTGGAACGCCGGTCACCGGCAGGACGACAGGACCCTCGGGCCGCCCCTGGACGAGGACCTCGTAGTTGGCCGTCACCTCCGCAATATCCCCCTCCCCCAGCGAGATCCGCACGCGCTGAGAGGTGACCTCGGCGGCGGGCGCTTCGCGGACGGACTCCCGCCGCTGCCGTTCCTTCGCCGCCGCTTCCCCCTTCTCGAGCAGCTCGAGATAGTCCCTGACGGGGAGCGAAACCTCGTCGAGACGCGGCGGCTCGGCCGCTCCCCCCTGGGGGACCGCCAGCGCCAGCGCGAGGAGCACCATGAAGATCCGGGTTCTCAGAACCATCCGCGCTTCTCCTTGTTCCCCTTGACCTCGATCTCGACGCCGATCTTCTCGGGGGGAAGGACGCCCGAGAGGAGCAGGAGCTTGCCGCTCTCGGGAATGGCGATCGGCAACGGCTTGACGCCGCCGACCAGGCCCTGCTTGAGCTCCGCGAACGCCCGGGTTTCGGCCTTGCCTGGCCGGCGCTCGTCGAGCAGGGGGGTCTCGGCCGCCACCGTGATGGTGTCCTCGACCGCCGAGCTCAGCCGGATGTCGATCGACGAGATCCGGCCGGCGGTCAACCGGATGCTCGGATACTCCAGGGAGGAAAACCCCTCGAGCTCGGCCTTGAGCGCGCAAGCCCCCGGGGGCACGTCCAGAAAGATGAAAACGCCCTGGGCGTCGGTCACCTGGACGATCGGCGGCAGGCCTCCGGCGGGCCGCAGCGTCACCGTGACCCCCGGCAGGACGCCGCCCCGCTCGTCGGCGACCCGGCCGCGCAGCCTCGCGGTGTTTTCGGCGGCGCTTCCCGGGCCGACATACTGGGACTGCTGGCCCGACTCGTTGCCGCCGACGTTGATGCGGTCGGTGAGAACTCCGGGGGTGCTCTGCAGGATCGTCCAGGGATCCCGCGCGGCCGGGATCTTCTCCAGATTTACCGCCGGCCGCAGGTCGCCGGAGCGGAAGCGGTAGAGGGCGCCGTCCGGCAGCAGCAGGCGCCAGCGGTGCTCCTGCACGGGCACAGCGACGCGCGGGACGTCGAGCGCCAGCTCGGAACGCCCCGCCGGGATCGCCTTCTCCTGCACGGAGACGACCTCGACGACCGCGTCCTTCCCCGTGTCGAAGCCGAGCGGCACGGAGATCCTCCCGCCCCCGCGCTCCAGCGGGCGCACCGCCGCGTCGTCCACCCGCGCCGACCAGAGGGTGGCTCCAGGGGCGAGCGTCAGGTCGAGGGCGGTCCCGATGGCCGCCGGCCGCAGGATGATCCGGTCGCGGTGCAGGAGGGTACCGTCGAGGGTGATCAGCGTCGTCGTCTCCCGCAGGCTCGCCACCGCCGGCAGGGACGGCGCGGCCGGCAGCGTCGAGACCGCCATCCGCAGGCCGGCGGGAGCCGTCCCCAGCCGCCAGGCCGCCGCCAGATCCACACCGCCGAGGGCGTCGATCAGAGTCGGCGGCAGGTCGTCGAGATCGATCCGCGACCAGGACGCCGCGGGGAGCGGATGCGCGTCGGCCGCGATGGACGAGGCGAGGGCCACGTAGCGCGCCCGCACCGTCCCTTCGGGAACCACGGGATCGAGGGGCAGCTCGGCGCCGGGGACCGGAGTCGAAGTGAGCACCAGGTAGCCCACCCCGCCACGCAGTTGCTGGCGGCGCTGCACGGTCAGCCGGCGGGACTCGATCGCCGGCACCATCTCCCCCTCGTCGGTGCCCACCGTCTCCACCGCGAGACCGGGCGGCAGGTCGACCGTGAAGCCGCCGAGGCCGCCGCGCGAGACCTCGTAGATCACCACGTCGTGCCGGCGCGGGCCGTCCGGACGCAGCTGGATGAGGGTCAGCACCACGCTCTGGGCCAGCAGCTTCTCGGCGTCGCCGTCCACCTTGCGCCGCACCTCCAGCGTCTGCGCCTGCCCCCGCCGCGAGGTCAACCGCACGGTGCGCCGGGCGCCATCCACCCGGTCCTCGACCACCACCGTCCCCGGAGCGCTCCAGGCGAGATCGGCCGGCAGCTCGACCTCGGTCAGCGCGACCGGCGCCGCGGCCGGGGCCAGGGCGAGACGGCTCACCCCTCCGGCGGAAAGCGAGACCGGTCCCGAGATCTCGACGGCGTACCGGCCGGGAGCGGGAGCGACCAGGAGCCACTCCCCCGCCTTCGCGCCCGCGCTCAGGGCGGCGCCCGGCGTCCTCACCTCCGCCTTGCGGGGCACGCCGGTCACCGGCAGGACGACCGGCCCTTTGGGCTCCCCCTGGACGAGGACCTCGTAGTCGGCCGTCACCTCGGCCACGTCGCCGTCGCCGAGCGCGACCCGCACGCGCTGCGATACGACCTCGGCGACCGGCGCCTCGCGGGAGGACTCCCGCCGCTGCCGCTCCTTCTCCGCCGCATCTCCCTTCTCGACCAGCGCGAGATAGTCCTTGAGGACCAGGGTAATCTCCGAGCGCGGCGCCTCGGCGGCAGCGCCGTGAGGGATCGCCAGCGTCAGGATGAGGATTGGCAGCGAGACCCGCGATTTCAGAACCATTCGCGCTTCTCCTTTTCTTTCTCGACGCGGACGGCGAGCGGTGGCGGGGCGGCCGAGAGGGCGCTCCAGGCGGCCTGGAGGAAGGCGAAACCGGGCGGGACGTTGTAGAGCGCCGCCGCGCTCGCCGGGTTGGAGAAGGTCTGGCCGGCGTTGATCTGCGCGTTGGCCTGCGCCCCGAGCCCGGAGACGGCCTTGCGCGCCGCCGTGCCGGGCGGCGGTGAGACCTGCCCCGCCCGCGCCTGCTCGGCCAGCGCATAGGAGCGGCCGCCCGGCAGGATCAGCCGGACCTCCACCCGCGCCACGGGGGCGGACAGCGCCGGCAGCGGCACCGAGAAGTTGCCGCTCCCCTGCGGCAGCGGCAGCGGGACGACCCCCTCCAGGTGGACCACCTGCGCGGCCTCCTGGGTCAGCAGCGGGATGGAGAGAGCGCCGCCGGCGACGCCGGGGACGACCACGACCCCGTCGCGGTGCCCCACGGCGAGCTCGAAACCGGCCGGCAGAGTGAGCGCGAGCTGCTGCGCGCCGCGGTTCCGCACCTCGGCCCAGAGCTGGTAGGAGGCCTTGCCCGCATCGCCCATCGCGACGTCCACCAGCAGGCGGTCGACCTGGGCGGCCAGCACCTCGGTCCGTTCCGCCCAGGCGGCCTCCCAGCGCGGCGGCCGGGCCCCGTCCGCCACCGCGAAGAGGCGCCCTTCGACCGCCTTCAGGGAGTCTGGCAGGCGGGCCGCCTCGCGCTCCTCGGGAGCCCGCGCCGCGCCGGGGTCGGTCAGCGAGAGGATGCCGTCCCCCTTGAGCGACGCCTTGGCGAGCAGGGCCGTGCGGGCGCTCCCCGCGGGCGACAGCAGCGGGGTCGCGAAGCGGTCCTGGGGGTCGCCGGTCAGCACGATCTCCACCGCCAGCGTGTCCTCGACCGGAGCGAGCGGGGTGACGACCAGCGTTCCCGCCTCGACCTTCCAGCCCGCGTAGGGGCCGCGGACGTCGGCCACTTCCAGGCCGGCCGGCACCGGTACCCGCAGCGTCTCCAGACGCCCCTGGGCGATCCGGACCTCGATCCAGCCGAGCACCTGGAGCCGCGTGCGCGAGAGGGTGGTGGCGGTGGCCGAGGTGGCCTCGAAGCGGAGCGGGAGCTGGGCCCGCTGGGGGACGGTCGCCCGGCCGGAGAGGGTCCAGCGGACCTCGGTGGCGGGCAGGGCGACGAAGGTCCAGCCAGCGCCCGGGGAAACGGGAAAAATCATGCCGGAGCCCTCGGCGTCGAGCTCCTCGACCGCCGGCGGCGCCTCGATCCGCCCGCGCACCACGGCCGCCGCCGGGAAGCGCAGGGCGAAGCTCCAGGTCGGCCGTGTGGCCTTGTCGTCGCGGGCCACCGGCACGGCGGATTCCAGGCGCACCTCGCGCCGGCCGCGACCCCGCACGTGCATCTCCAGGCCCTTTCCGGGATCCTCCGAGACCTCCACCCGCCCTTCCGAGCCCTTGAAGTCGGCGGCGATGAACGATCCCGCCTCGCCCAGCGGCACGGTCTGCCACTGGTCGTCGTAGAGCGTGAGGCGCAGCGTCTGGACGACGCGGGCGCTCTCCGGCCCCACCTTCACCGCGTACTCGGCGAGCTCCAGCGCGTAGGGCGCCGGCGGGCGGGCGGGACCGTCCGTCTCCGGATTGGCGCGGGCGCGCAGCTGCTCGAACTTCTCCAGCGGCAGCGTGACCTGCTGCGCCCCGGCCGCGAGGGCCAGCAGCGCCAGACCCACGCCGATCGAAAGCCGTTTCCAGATCCGCCTCATCGCGTTCCTCCCGTGAAGTTCCTCACAGGTTAGACGCAATGAGTGCTCTTCACCAAAACCGGGCGGTTGGTCACGGGAAGCCGGCGGTTGGAAACAGCACACGGACGACCACGGACAACCACAGACGATCAAGGACGTCCGTGAGAGTCCGTGCCAGTCCGTGATCGTCCGTGTGCTGTTTTCGACCTACGCCACGCGAGCCGCCGCCCCCGCCAAGACCACCAAGGGCAGCAAAACCGTGAACGCCGCCCCGCCCTCCGGCGCTTTTGCCTCGACGCGGACCTCGCCGCCGTGCGCCTGGACGAGGTTGCGCACGGTGACCAGCCCGAGGCCGGTGCCCTGCTGCTTGCCGTTGGTGGCGAAGGGCTCGAAGAGGTGCTCGACCGCCTCTTCCGGCAGCCCGGCGCCGGAGTCGGCGACGCGGATGGCGAGGCGCCCCTCCTCCACCCGGGCGCGGACGGCGACCCGCTTGTCCTGCTCCCAGGCGGCCAGCGCCTCGCGGGCGTTGGTGAGGAGGTTCTCGAGCACGCGCTGGATGCGGTCGCGGTCGAGGGCGATCTGGAGGGCGGGGTCGAGCCGGAGGTCGATGCCCACCTCGATGTCGCGCTCGCGGAGGTCGGCGGCGAGGGGCTGCAGGACGCCGTCGAGGAAGGGGGCGGCGGCGACGGTCTCGACGGCGAGACGCGGCGCGCCGCCGCGGGCGAAGTCGAGGATCTCCTCGATCATCCGCCGCAGCCGGTCGGACTGGCTGCGCACGGTCTCCAGCTCGCGGGCGATGGTGGCGGCGTCGCCGCCGCGGACGGCGAGAGCGTGGGCGAGGTCGGCGTACCCCTTGACCAGGGTCAGCGGGTTGCGCAGGTCGTGCACGACGGAGCTGGTCATCTGGCCGATGGCCGCCAGGCGGCTCTCGCGCTCGTGGAGCTGCCGCTCGGTCTCGCGGGCCCGCAGATGGGCGGCGATGCGGGCCTCCAGCTCGCGCAGGGCGAAGGGCTTGACCACGTAGTCGTCGGCCCCGGCGTCGAGCCCCTCGGCCACGGCGTCGGTGCCCGCCCGGGCGGTCAGCAGGATCACCGGCGTGGTCACGAAAGCGGGGTCGGCCTTCAGGCGCCGGCAGAGCTCCAGGCCGTCGACGCCGGCCATCATCACGTCGGTGACCACCAGGTCGGGGCGCCACCGCCGCGCCGCCTCGAGGCCGGCGGCGCCGTCGGCGGCGGTCTCCACCCGGTAGCGGCGCGCCAGGCGGGAGGCGAGGAAGCCGCGCAGGTCGGCGTTGTCCTCGACCAGCAGGAGGCGCGGAGCGCCGGCCGGCGGCTGCGGGCGCGGCGCCTCGCTCTCCCGGCGCGGCAGCTCGACGTCGGCGAGCAGCGTCTCGCGCATCGAGCGCAGGGCGTACTCGCGGGCCGCCTGGGCGTCGGACCGCGTCTGGGTGAGCTGGTCCTCGCGGCGGCGCGGACGCCGCCGGCGCTCGACCAGCGCCACCCCCGGATCGCGCGGCAGCTCGACGCGGAAGGCCGCGCCCGCCCCCAGGCGGCTGCGCACCGTGATGTTGCCGCCGTGGAGACGCGCGAGCTCACGGGCGAGCGCGAGCCCCAGGCCGGTGCCGCCGTGCTCGCGCGAGGAGGAGGCGTCCACCTGGTGGAAGCGGTCGAAGATCCGCTCGAGCTGGTCCTCGGGGATGCCGGGGCCGTCGTCCTCGACCGTGAAGGCGACCCCGTCCGGCTCCTCCCCGGCGCGCGCGGTTTCGGCGCGGACGACGACCGTGCCCCCCGAAGGGGTGAACTTGAGGGCGTTCGACAGCAGGTTGGCGACGATGATCTCGGTCTTGTGGCCGTCGAAGAGCGAGTCGGGGATCTCGTCCAGCCGCTCGGTCCGCAGCCGCACCCCCCGCCGCTCGGCGAGCGGCGCCGCGGCGGCGACGAGATCCGCCAGCAGCGCCCCCAGGTTGCCCGGCGCCGGCTCCAGGCGCAGCCGTCCGGACTCCAGCTTGGCGCCGTCGAGCAGGGCGTTGACCTGCCGCAGCAGGCGGCGCGCGTTGGCCTCCATCGCCTCGAGGAGGACCCGGCGCTCCCCGGTCTCCTCCTCCGCCCCCAGCAGGGTCTCGAGCGGCCCGAGGAGCAGGGTCAGCGGGGTGCGCAGCTCGTGGCTGACGTTGGCGAAGAAGCGGGTCTTGGCCTCGTCGAGCTCCTTGAGCTCCTCGTTCGCCTTCTCCAGGCGCAGCCGCAGCGAGAGGTCGCGCCGCCGCGTCCGCCGGTTCGAGACGGTGGCGAGACAGGTGAAGAGCCCGGCGCCGGCCAGGAAGAAGAGCGGCCCGATCATCTCCCGCGACGACCCGTGGACCGCCAGGTTGATCCCCTGATCGAGGGCCACGATCAGCGCGCACAGCACCGCCAGCACCGCCGGCTCCCAGGGGAGGAAGACGCCGATGGTGAAGATGACGATGATGTTGCCGGCGAAGTAGTTGCTGGTGAAGCCGCCGAGCAGGGCGGTCATCAGCGTGATGCCGGCCGCCGAGGCGAGAGCGCCCGCCATCACCAGCGGCTGCGCCAGCCGCTCGGCCCACCGCGAGTAGACGCCGGCGAGCCCGCAGACATAGACCGCCGAGACGGCGAGGCGGATGAACAGGAAGTACCTCGCCTGCTCGGGCGCCACCGTCAGGTCGAGCAGCCAGAAGGTCGGGTAGAGCGCCAGCACCGACCAGAGCAGGAAGCGCGACCGCTCGACGAACAGCCAGCGGCTCTCGGCGCGGTAAGCCGCCTCGAAACCCGGGAGCCGGGAGGCGATGGGCAAGGTCTACTTCTCCGCCCGCGCCACGACCGCCGTCGGCGGCGATCCGAGCGCCTGGAAACAGTGGACCCGCGAGAAGCCGGCCTCGGCGAGGAGGGCCTCCAGCGCGCGGGCGTCGAGGAAGCGGAAGCGGCCGTCCTCCTCCAGCTCGATCAGCCGGCTGATCGAGTTGGCGAAATGGCGCAACGCCTCCAGCTTGCGGGCCGCCCGCTCGTCCCCCGCCGCCGCCTGCCCGGAGAGGATGCCGGCGCCCTCGGTGTAGAGCTTCGAGGGGTCGAAGTTCGGCAGGATCGAGGAGACGACCAGGGTGCCGCCGGGCTTGAGCAGCCGGTGCATCTCGCGCAGGCTGGCCAGCGGATCGTAGAGATAGGGGAGCACCAGCGACGAGCCGATGCGGTCGAAGCAGCCGTCCGGCAGGTCGAGCCGCAGCCGCGGCGCCGAGTCGCCGAAGTGGAGGTGGCGCAGGCGCAGGTGGCGCGCCGTGCGGGCTTGGCGGTCGGCGGGCGCGCCGGGCTTCAGGTCTTCGGCGGTCGCGCGGCCGAGCAGGAAGCGCGCGGCGCGGCCGAGCTCCAGGGCGATCTCCACCTCCCGCTCGTCGAGCGCCGGGCAGAGCTCGCGCACCCGCCCCGGCGCCGCCGGCTCGCCGCGCAGGATGGCGTGCAGCTCCTTGCCGTACCCCGCGGCGAGCTTGCGGGCGGTGGCGTACGGCAGCCCCTCGACGCGGTGGACCAGCCCCTCCACCCCCCACAGCCGCCCGTCGAGGAAATCGGCGATCGCGGCGAAGCGCGAGACCTCCAGGTCCGCCACCACCCCGCGCAGCTCGGGGGCGGCCAGCCCCCGCCCGGAGCAGGCCGCGAGCACCTTCTCCCGCGTGCGCTCGACCCCTTCCGGCACCAGGTCGAGGAAGGTGAGCGAGGCCGGGGCGCCGTCGCGGCAGGCGTCGAGCAGGGCGAGCAGGAGGTTGCCGGTGCCGCAGCCGAAGTCGGCCAGGTGCTCCCCCGGCCGCGGATCGAGCAGCTCGACCTGGCGGGCGAGGAAGCGGGGGTATTCGGGGTGCTCCAGGAAGACGTCGTAGCCGACGTCGTCCCCCGGCGCGCCGAACAGGTGCTCCTTCCAGAACCCCTCGGCGTCCGCGAGCTCCTGCCGGCGCACCCGCCCCCACTCGGCCTCGCTCTGGCGGGCGAAACGGGCGAGGTTCGGCTCGCAGGCCGGCCGGTCGACGCCGAACAGGTGCTTGGAGATCGACTCGGCCACCAGCTTGAACAGCTCGATCGCCTCGCCGCCGCTCTTCAGCACGTGCCCGGTGGCGCACTCGAAGACCTCGCGCACGCCGCCCCCGGGGGCGTCGAGCATCGCCCGCACCCGCGAGCGGCTCACCCAGCAGTCGTAGGTGCCGAGGATCCAGACCACCGGCGCCGCGATCCGCGCCAGATCCCGCCTTCCGTCCTCCAGGAAGGCGAGCCCGGCCTCCATGGCCTGGCCGTAGAGCGAGGCGCCGCGGATCGGCCGGCCATGGATCAGGATCGTCTCCGGCCCCTCCCCCCGGCGGTAGAGGTCGAAGAGGTCGAGCCCGGCGAGATAGTTGCGCAGCACGTCCTGGGCGTCCGGGCAGCCGAAGGGGGCGATCCAGAGGTCGACCGGCGCCTCCCGCTCGCACTCCAGGATCGCCTTGCGGGCCGGGATCGCCGCCAGGGACACGCTCACCAGCGTCCGCCGGACCGGCCGGAAGCGGCGCTGGAGGTAGCGCAGCGCCGCCGCCGTGTCGTCCCCCAGATGGCCGAAGGTCCAGTTGTAATAGGGGCGCCCCTCGGCCACCAGCCGCGGGTCCATGGCGCTCTCCCCGGCGATGTAGGTGGCGTCGAAACGCAGCACCACCGCCTTGCGGCCGTCGCGGTCGAGGTCGTCCAGGATGGTGCGGGCGAGCAGGGAGAAGACCTCCTTGCGCTTGAGGATCGCCGGCGCGATCACCACCGCCACGTCGGGCCGGACCGCGGGGTCCGAGGTGTCGAAGTTGGCGTCCACGATCGCCGCCACCGCGTCGCCGCGGCGGTTCTTGAAGCGGACGACCTCCACTCCCCCCTCCTCGGCGCGGCGGGGGCGGCGCACGAACGCCGCCACCTTGCCGCCGAGCAGCGAGACCGTGCGCGTGAGCTTCGCCGCCAGCCCGCCGCGCACCGCGTGGCGCCTGAGATCGCGGAAGCTGTCGCGCTCCGCCTCCCCCTCGTCGAAGCGGAGGCCGGCGCGCGCGCCGCCGTCGTCGAGCGCCGAGAGGTAGCGCACGGTGGCGCCGGCGATCTCCCGCCGCGCCCCCTCGACCTCCAGGGTGAACCCCGGCAGGCGGGCTCCCGGCACCAGCGCCGTGGCGGCGCCGAGGCGGACCGAGGCGCCCCCCTCCCCGAGATCCAGCACCGGCAGCCGCAGCCGCCCCCCCGGAACGTGGGGCGCGGCGAGCTCGCAGAAGGCCGCCCGCAGGCTCGCCCGCCGCTCGGAGCGGCGCTCGGTGAGATAGACGCGCTCGGGGACCATCACCTCCGTCCCCGCGGCGGCGCCCTCCGCGGCGCCGAGCACGATCGCCTCCAGGGCGTAGAAGAGCGGCGGATCGGAGAAGGCGAGATAGAGGACCCGCGTCCGCGGCGGCACGGCGAGGTCGAGCCGCAGGGTCGCGCCGTGCGGGCCGGCCGGCTGGTGGGCCACCGCCCGGCAGGCCACCGGATCGAAGCCGCGCCCCGGCCGGATGGCGGTCACCGGCAGCGCCCGCTCGACCAGGTTCTCGAGCAGCATCCGGATCTCGGAGGGCTCGCCGAGCGGCAGCAGGTTGCCGGGGACGAGGTCGCCGAGCGCCTGCTGGACGCGGACGATCGCCTCGTCCATCTCGTAGAAGCCGGCGTGCGAGCGCAGGCGGGCGCGGTCGCGCGCCGAGACCTCCTCGAAGCGCAGGCCGATCCCCTCCGGCGAGGAGCGCACGGCGCGGGCGGTGACCACGATGGGCTTGGGGTCGGTGGGGATCTCCAGCGAGAGCCGGAACCGCACGTCCGGCGCCACGGCGGCCGGCGCGCGCAGGAAGGCGCCGTCGGCCGAAAGGTCGGTGGCCACCAGCCCGCCGCCGAGCTCGGGTCCCTCCAGGATGCGCACGGCGGCCAGCGTGCGGCGCCGGGGGGAGCGGCGCTCCTCGCTCGACTTGCCCACCTCCCAGCGGGCGGGCCTCTCCGGCACCCTCTCCGGCACCCTCTCCAGCAGCAGCGGCTCCTCCGCGAGCTTGTCCCTTGCGATCATCCACTCCTCCCCGCGTCAGACGCGGACCGGATCTTCATGCGCCTGGTCCGTGAGCCGCCCACGGATCTCGGCGAACTCCCGGTGGCAGCGGAGGAAGACATCCACCAGCACCGGATCGAAGTGCGTGCCGCGGTCCCGGGTGATCCTGCGGACCGCCTCCTCGTGATCAGAAGCGCTCTTGTAGGGCCGGCGGCTGGTGATGGTGTCGTAGGCGTCCGCGAGAGCCACGATGCGGGCGGCGAGCGGGATGTCGAGTCCTGCAAGGCCGCGCGGATATCCTGAGCCGTCCCAATGTTCGTGGTGACAGTAAGCAATTTCCATACCCATTCGGAGAAACCGGTGCCCCTCGTAGCGCTCGATGACGTCGCGCAGCGTGTCGCCGCCGATCTCCGGGTGGCGGCGCATCACCGTCATCTCGTCGGGCGCGAGAGGGCCCGGTTTTAGCAGGATGGCGTCGGGGATCCCGACCTTGCCGATGTCGTGAAGGGGGCTCGATTTGTAAAGATGATCCACGAACTCGCCGGTGATCTTCCCCAGGTGGGACGCCAGCGTGGATTCCCGGCTCGCCGCCTGGGCCAGGCGGCGGCTGTACTCGGCCATGCGCTCCAGGTGGCGGCCGGTGGCGCTGTCGCGCGATTCGGCGAGGCGGGCGAGGGTGAGCAGGGCGATGTCCCGCGTCTGGCGGATCTCGACCGTCTGCTCCTTGACCATCCGCTCGAGGTCCCGGCGGTACTCCTCGTTCTGGCGGATGAGGCGGGCGCGCTCGACCGCCCGCTCGACGGTGACCAGCAGGTCGTCGACCTCGAAGGGCTTGACGATGTAGTCGTAGGCGCCGGCGCGCACGCACTGGCGGACGGTGGCGATCTGCGCGACGCCGGTGACCATCACCACCTGGATGGTCTCGTCGAGCGCTTTCAGCCGCCCCAGCAGCTCGATGCCGGAGAGACCCGGCATCTCGATATCCGAGAGCACCAGCGACGGCCGGGGCTCCTCCGCGGCGAGGAGCAGAGCCTCCGCGGCGTTCTTCGCGGTCCGGCAATCCAGCGGGAGCGAGGAGAGGTGAGAGGACAGCAGAGCCCGGATAGCGGGCTCGTCATCGACGATTACGACGCGCTCTTTCATACGACGCCAAGCTGACCCGGGCCTCCAGACAGCGAAACCCAGCTCCCTCCTCCAAGGAATGAGGAGAGGGCCTTTCCAGCCTGGCCGGGGAGGAGGTGGCCAGTGGGATAAGGCCCTCTCCTCGGCAACTAAGGTATCGGTACTCTCAAAAACTGCGACTGCTGCGTGGATTGTACAGGAAAGGGTGCAATCCGCAATGGTGGAAGTGCTGCGGGGGTGGGGCCTACCTCTTCTTCCGCTCCAGCGTCTTCCGGATATACCCCGCCGCCTCCGGCGTCTTGCAGCCGGTATCGCCGTGGTCGACCTCCACCTTGCCGATCCGCGCCGCGGCGGCGAGGGCCTTCTCCTCCAGCGCGGGATTGCGGATGCCGATCGCGATCAGCGCGTTGTTCATCTCGTGGCGCACGCGGTTTTGACTTTCATCGATATCGCGCTCGATCGTGGAAAGAAACCTTTCGAAATATTCGTCCGGCAGAGAGTCCTCGTTCATCGCCACCTGGGAGAGGATCCGCCAGCCCGCGGAGGCGGTCCACTCCTCGTCCGAGGCGATCCAGCGCGACATCGTCTCGCGGGCGTGCGGCGTCTTCGCCGCGAGATCGCCGAGGGCGCTGGTCTCCACGTAGCTGCGCAGCCCCCGCGCCCAGGCGTCGAGCGTCCGGGCGTCGAGGCGCTTGGGATCGGCGATCATCCCCGCCAGCATGCGGGCGTCGTGGTTGCCTGATTCCCACAGCGCCACGGCGAGATCGTGATCGGTCTTGAGCTTCTTCTTGAGATCCTTGAGGTGGGCGAAGCTGACGCCGTAGACATCCTCGCCCGCGCCGTGGCGGCGGTAGGTTTTACGGTTCTGCTCGGTGCCGAGCGACTTCAGGGTGTCGAGCGCTTCCTGGATGTTCATGGACGGCCTCCGAAATCTACCGCTTCATCAGCTTGAACGCGATGTCCCGGCCCTGGTTCTGGATGTACGCGAGCCGGATCCACAACAGCGCCAGGGGCTCCAGGAGCCGCGCCTGCTCCAGGTTGCCGGCGTCGACCGGATCGAACCCGAGGTCGGCGGCGAGCCGGGCGGCGGCGGCCTTCGCCTCCGCGTCGTCGCCGCAGTAGAACATCGTCGCCGCGACACCGTTGAAATCGGGGTTCTCCATGTTGTTGGCCCCGGTCGTGTTGAAGATCTTGACCACCCGCGCCCCCGGCGCCCAGGACGCCACCTGCTCGCCGGCGGAGGTGTCGAAACCGTGGGTCAGCCCCGAGAGCTTCGGCGCGAGCGGATTGGTGCAGTCGAGGACGATCTTGCCGGCGAGGCCGCCCGCGCTCTTCACCGCATCCTCCGTCGCTTCCCAGGGGGTCGCGAACACCACCACCTCGCCGGCGGCCGCCGCCTCGGCCACCGAGGCGGCCTGCGCTCCCGTCTCCTCGCGGAGCTTGGCCGTCTTCGGGTCCGAGGGGTTCCGGACCCCGAACGTCACCTCGTGACCCGCGCGGATCCAGCCGCGCCCCAGCGCCCCGCCCACACTCCCCGCTCCGATGATTCCGATCCGCATTGATCATCCTCCTTTATTCAGTGCGATCTCTTATAGAGACATTCAACACCCGCAGTATCGGTTTTACCTCAATTTTCCCCGGCTCACCACCTTTGTTTCTTTTTCCACCCCCTTCTTCCGCCGCGCCTCCCTGGAGCCCGCCCAGGGTATAAATCTTGCTACGTGAAGAGGGCTCTGCAGGTCTTTCTTTTCGCTTGGGATGGGGTTAGAGGAGAAGGTTGAACGTTCTTTCGGGTTCCCGGGTACTCGTCGTCGCGCCGCAGCCGTTCTACGAAGATCGTGGAACGCCCATCGCGGTATGCCAGCTCCTGCAGGCGCTGTCCCAGCTCGCCTATGAGGTGGACGTGTTGACGTATCCCATCGGGCGTTCGATCGAGATCCCGCGCGTCCGCTACTTCCGCTCGCTCAATCCGCTGCGGCTGCGCCAGGTGCCGGTGGGGTTCTCGCTGCGCAAGCTGGCGCTCGACACGACGCTGGTGGCCGAGATGGCGCGCCGGCTCTCCACCCGCGCCTATTTCTGCATCCACGCGCTGGAGGAGGCGGCCTTTCCGGCGGTGGTGCTGGGGCGGCGTTTCGGCGTGCCGGTGATCTACGACATGCAGTCGAGCCTGCCGGAGCAGCTCGCGCGGCTCTTCGCCTTCCGCGGCGCCACGATGCAGCGGGCCTTGTGCCGGATCGAGCGCTGGCTGCTGCAGCAGGCCGACTCGGTGGTGAGCAGCTCGGGACTGGCGGCGCGGGTGCGCGCGATGGCCCCCGCGGCGCGGCTGCGGGAGTGGGAGTACTCGGGGACGCTGCCGGCCGCGTCGCCCGGGGAGACGGCGGCGCTGCGCCGGGACCTCGGCATCCCCGCGGGGCGGCCGGTGGTCCTCTATTCCGGCACCTTCGAGCCGTACCAGGGGCTGCCCGCGCTGTTCGCGGCGATCCCCCAGGTGCGGGCGGAGGTGCCCGGCGCCGTGTTCGTGCTGGTGGGCGCCCCGGACAGCGGCGGCACCGCGGTGGAGCGCGGGCACGTCGAGCTCGTGCGCGAGGGCGCCCTGCGGGTGATCAAGCGCCAGCCGCGCGAGCGGATCCCGGCGTTCCTGGCCCTGGCGGACGTGGTGGTGTCGCCGCGGGCGTACGGGGACAACCTGCCGCTCAAGATCTTCGACTATCTCGCCGCGGGCAAGCCGATCGTGGCGACCGACATCCCGGCGCACCGGTCGGCGCTGACAGAGGAGAACGCGCTGCTCACCGGCACCGAGGCGCCGGACCTCGCCCGCGGCATCGTGCGGCTGCTGCGCGACCCGGAGCTCGCCGGCCGCCTGGCCGCCGCAGGGCGCGCCTATGCCGAGGAGAAGCTCGGCTGGTTCTCGTTCGTCCGCTCGGTGGGCGATCTCTATGGGGAGATCCATGACGGGAACGGCCATCGCGAAAGGAGCAACGGTGGGAGCTGAGGCGCCCCTTTCCTCCAGCGCCGCCGGCGCGCGGCGGGTCTCGGTAGTGATCCCGGCCCGCAACGAGGCCGCCGGTCTCGGCCGGACGCTCGCCGCGCTGTTCGCCGACAGCCCGCCGGGGATCGAGCTGGAGGTGCTGGTGGTGGACGACGGCTCGACCGACGAGACGGCGGCCGTGGCCTCCGGCGCCGGGGCGCGAGTGCTGCGGCCGCGGCCCGGAGATCCGGGGGGCTCGCCGGGCGCGGCGCGCAACCGGGGGGCCGCCGCCGCGACCGGCGATCCCCTGATCTTCCTCGACGCCGACTGCGCGCCGGCGCCGGGCTGGCTGGCCGCCCTGCTCGCCGCCCACGACGCCGGCGAGGTGGTGGTGGGCGGCGCGCTGGAGGCGCCGCCGGGCCTGCCGGCGACCGGCCGCTGCGACCACTACTGCGGCTCCTATCACCTGCATCCGGCACGGCCGGCCGGCTACGTGCCGAACCATACGCCGGCCAACCTGAGCGTCCGCCGCGAGGCGTTCCTGGCGACCGGCGGCTTCGCCGAAAGGTCGCCGGTGGCGGACGGGCACGAGGAGTTGCAGTGGCAGGCCCAGCTCGCCCGGCGGGGGGTGCGCATCCGCTTCGAGCCGGCCGCGGTGGTCCATCACCACAACCGGGTGGGGATCGGCAATCTCCTGCGCCGGAGCTGGCGCTGGGGGTACAGCGCTATCCAGGGGAAGGCGGAGACCGGGGCCGGCCGCTGGCCCTGGCTCTACCGCCACCCCACCCTGCTGATCGCGGCGAGCCTCCCGCTCGCCGGCGTCCATACGGTCCACACGATCGCGGCCTGGGCCCGGCACGGCAAGTTCGAGCCGGTCGCGATGCTGCCGCTGATCGCCGCCTCCCGGCTGGCCTACGCCGCGGGCATGGCGACCGGCGGGGTGCGCTGGCTGCGCGGGCGCGACGGCGCGCGCGATGGTGCCAGGAGATTCCGATGGCGATGACTCCGCTCCCCCTCACCGTCGCCCTCTGCACCCGGGACCGGCCGGAGCTGCTCCGCCGCGCCCTGGCCTCGCTCGCCGCCCAGACGCCGCCCCCGGCCGAGATCCTGGTGATCGACAACGCGCCGGCGGACGGCCGCACCCGCGCCGTGGCCCTGGCGGCGGAGGGGATCATGACGGGGGTGCGCTATCTCGTCGAGCCGGTCCCGGGCCTCGACTTCGCCCGCAACCGGGCCCTGGCGGCGGCGTCTCAGGAAGTGGTCGCCTTCCTCGACGACGACGCCGTGGCCGAGCCGGGGTGGGCGGCGGCGCTGCTGGCGCCGTTCACGGACCCCGCGGTGGGCGCCGTCACCGGCCGCGTCGAGCCGCTGGAGACGGCGACCGCCGGGCAGCGGCTGGTCGAGGCGAACGGCGGCTATTCGCGGGGCGATGAGACGATCCGCCTGCCGCGCGACGCCGGCCGCCCCCTGCATGGGCGCCGGGCGCCGCGCATCGCCTGGGCGGTCAGCGTGGGGAGCGGCTGCAGCCTGGCGGTGCGCCGGCGGCTGCTGCTCGGCCTCGGCGGCTTCGACGAGGCGCTCGACCTCGGGGCCGCGCTGCCGGGGGGCGGCGATCATGACGCCCTCTGGCGGGTGCTCGAGGCCGGCGCCGACGTGGTCTACGAGCCGGCGGCGCGGGCGCGGCACGAGCACCGGCGCGATCTCGCCGCCGCCTGGTCGCAGATCGCCGGGCACCAGCGGGCGCTGGTCGCCTTCTTGGTCAAATCGCTCGTCAAGTCGCCGCCCCGCGCCCGGGGGGCGCGCCGCCTGGGCATTTTCCTCTTCCTCGCCTGGCGGCTGGTCAAGCCGGCCGTCCGCCTGGCCCGCCGCGCCGCCGGCCGCGATCCGCTGCCGGCCCGCCTGCTGCTGCGCATGCTCGGGGCCTGCTGGGCCGGCCTCTGGGCCTACCCCGCCGCCCGCCGGGCCGCCCGGCGGCGCAAGGCGCTCGCCTGGGCCACGGTATCCTGATTCCCATGGCGGCCCTCGATACCGTTGCCGTCCCCCTTCCCCGCCGGAGCCCGTCGCTCCGCTGGTCCTGGGGGCTGCTGGCCAACCTGGTGGCGCGCAACCTGCGGGTCAAGTACCAGCGCTCGGCCCTGGGCTTCGTCTGGACCCTGCTCAACCCGCTGCTCACCGTCGGCGTGCTGATCATGGTGTTCCATTACGTGGTGCGCCTCCAGGTGCCCCACTACTGGGCGTTCCTGCTCTCCGGCTACTTCGTCTGGAGCTTCACGCTGCAGACGCTGACCGCGGCCACCACGGTGCTGCCGGAGCACTCCCACCTCGCCCGCAGCCTGCCACTGCCGAGCGAGGTGCTGATCACCGCCACCGTCCTGTCGCGCCTGGTGGAGTTCCTGGCCGAGCTCGTGCTGGTGCTGATCCTGCTCGCGGCCTTCCACCACGGCGGCGTGCCGGCCGGTTACCTCTGGCTGCCGGCGCTGATCCTCCTGCAGGTCGTGCTGGTGCTCGGACTGACGCTGCCGATCGCCACCCTGTCGGCCTTCTTCCACGACGTGCAGCACGCGCTGCCCCTCGGCCTGATGGTGCTCTTCTACGTCTCGCCGGTGTTCTATCCGGCGAGCCTGGTGCCGGAGCGGCTGCGCGCCTGGTACCAGCTCAACCCCTTCGCCGGGCTCCTCACCGCTTACCAGAGCGCTCTCTACCAGGGGCGCGCGCCGTCGCCGGGGCCGCTCGCCCTGACCGCCGCCGAGGCCCTGGTGATCGCCGGGATCGGATATGCCATCTTCCGCCGCTACCGCGCCCTCCTCCCCGAGATCGTCTGAGCGGCCGGGGGGCACCCCGGCGCTAGCGGCGCTCGAGCCGGCGATCGTCTGCCGGGGCGTGGTCAAGCATTACTACTACTACGAGCACCGCACCACCTCGCTGCGCGAGATGTTCCGCCGCCGCGTGCTGCGCCGGCCGCTGCACGTGCGCCAGCCCCGGTTCGCGCTCTCCGGCCTCGACCTGCGGGTCGGCCAGGGGGAGGGGGTGGCGCTTCTCGGCCCCAACGGCTCGGGCAAGAGCACGGTGCTGCGCCTCCTCGCCGGCATCTATCAGCCCAGCTCCGGATCGATCGAGGTGCGCGGCCGGGTGGGCACGGTGATGGAGCTGGGGGCCGGTTTCCACCCCGAGCTGACCGGCGGCGAGAACGTGCGCCTCTACGGCGCCATGCTCGGCCTGAGCGGGCGCGAGGTGGCGGCGCGCTATGGGCGGATTCTCGACTTCGCCGGCCTCCACGACTTCATCGCCATGCCGGTGAAGTACTACTCGTCCGGCATGCAGGCGCGGCTCGCCTTCGCGGTGGCGATCTGCGTCGATCCCGACATCCTGCTCCTCGACGAGGTGCTGGCGGTGGGGGACCAGGCGTTCCGCGAGCGCTGCATGGAGCGGCTGCACCGGTTCCGGGCGGAAGGGGGGACGCTGGTGGCGGTGTCGCACGATCCGGAGGGGATCGCGGCGCTCTGCGAGCGCGCGGTCTGGCTGCAGGACGGGCATGTGCGGATGGAGGGGCCGACGGCCGAGGTGGCCGCCGCCTACGCGGCGAGCGCGCGCCAGGAGGGCGGATCGTGAGCCGTCATCTGGTGGTGGTCGAGGCCTACGACGGGGTGATCGAGCTGCTGTCGGCCGATCCCGCGGAACAGCGGGCCGCCCGCGGGCTGGGCCTGCCGCTGGCGGAGCTCGCCGAGGCGCTCGACGCGCGTTTCACCGTGCTGACCTGGGACGCCTGGAAGCGCACCGAGACGCATTTCGGCTCGCCGTTCACCTGGGATCACGTGGCCGCCACCCGGCCGGTGGCGCCGCCCCCCGCGCCCGAGGAGCCGCCGGATTGGGGTCCCGCGGTGCTCTGGCGGGAGGTGCCGGCCCGGGTGTCCGACCGGGACCTCCCGCTCCACCGGATCCGCGAGAGCCCGCCGGCCCTCGGGCTGATCGCCGGCAACGATCTCCTGTTCCTCCTCTCCTGGCAGTTGAACGAGGAGCTGGCCCGGCTCTTCCAGGCCGACCCGTTCCTCGCCGTGCTGGTGCCGCAGTGGGGGGGCCTGGGCTACCTGCCGATGATGGCGCGGACCACCGGGATCGCCGGCTTCGAGGCGCCGTTCGCCGTGGTGGTGACCGACGTCTCGGCGCGCCGGCAGGAGGCCAACCAGGAGGGGCTGTGGACGCGCCCGGCGCAGGTCCGGCGGCAGGCCGAGGACCTTTCGCTGGCGCTCGCCGATCTCGCGCTGGTCTTCGGGCCGCGGGGGGAGGCGCTGGCGCGGGCCGGGCGGCTGCCGGAGGTGGCGCCGCCGGTGCGGGCGCCCCGGCGGGTGGAGGCGGAGGTGCTGGAAAGGATCGCCGCCGCGGCGGGGAAGCCGGCGAACGGCACGGAGATCCAGGTCTTCCTCGACGAGCCGCAGGATGGCTCGTCCGGCGTTCTGGCCGCCCTCGACGCGGCGCGCCTTCTGGAGGTGCCGATCGCGAGCGCCGGGCCGTCCATGCTCTTCGCGCCGATGAAGCGCCCCTTCGAGGACTACTGGGGATCGCGCGGCTGGGTCCGCGAGCTGAGCACGGCGGGGCGCTGGGCGTGGCAAGACCGGCCACGGGGGGATGGGCTCCCCCTGCGCCTGTTCCCGAGCCGGTTCGAGCACCTGCCGGACGTCTGGAGCGAGCTCGCCCGCGGCTCGGCGGTCCTGCTCTCCCCGGCCGCCGCCGAGGGGCTTGCGCCCGGGGAGGAGCCGCCGCCGGAGGCGCTGCTGGGCGGCGAGCTCGATGCCGAACGGGTGGCGGCCAGGCTGGCGGCGCTCCTGGACGCCGGAAGCGCGGAGATCGACCGTGCCCGCCGGGAGCTCTGCCGCCGGGTGGTGGCGGCGCACCGGGGGGAGGCGCGGCGGGAGCTCCTCGACGGCACCGCGGAGGCGCTACGCGGCCTGATCGCCGGGCAGGAACCGCAGGATCTCGGGCGGGCGGCGGCGCTGCTGCTCGACCGGACGCGGCCGTTGGGGGAAATCGCATTCCCCGATCCAAGCGATCCAGGTCCTTTCGTAGGGGAGGGGCTTGTCCC
>Ga0070665_100000868_pt1 | contig 39125 bp, 35 predicted proteins | sample KBSS13metaG_FD_65862 | JGI IMG/M metagenome (GOLD analysis project Ga0070665, IMG submission 65862) | Switchgrass rhizosphere microbial communities from Kellogg Biological Station, Michigan, USA - KBS S1-3 metaG | ecosystem: Host-associated > Plants > Roots > Rhizosphere > Soil ... | reverse complement strand
GAACTACCCCATGTTCGTCGACCTGGCCGAGCAGGCCATCCGTGAGCGTGCTGACGGCGAGCTGCTCGCCCTGCTCTTCCTCGACCTCGACAAGTTCAAGCAGCTCAACGAGGAGCTCGGTCACTTCGACGCCGACCAGGTGCTGCGCGAGATCGCGTCCCGTCTGCAGGAGTCGGCGCCGCCGACCGCGGCCGTGGCCCGGTTCGCCGGCGACGAGTTCGCCCTGCTGCTGCACGGCATCGATCGCGACACGCTCGCGGTCGACGTGCAGAGCCTGGTCGAGGCGATCACGGCGCCGATCGCGATCGCCGGGCGGCTGATCACCGTCCACGTGAGCGTGGGAGTGGGCGTCAGCGACGCCGTCGACGACTCCTTCGACGAGGTGATGCGCGTCGCCGAGGAGAACATGCGGCAGGCCAAGCGCGCCGGCCGGGCCGCCGCGGCGTCGCGCGACGAGAAGGACATGGTCTCGACGATGCTCGACGAGGGCGCCACGGCGGTCGCCTTCCAGCCGATCGTCGATGCCCGCACCGGGGCCCTGTGGGGGTGCGAGGCCCTGCTCCGCGCGACTGACCCGGAGCTCGGCGACGTGTCGCCGCTGACCCTGGTGAGCTCGGCCGCTCGGCAGCAGACCCTCGACGAGCTGACCGCCAAGATCGGTGCCGAGGCGCTCGACGCGATGGAGACGCTCGGTCAGCTGGTCGCGACCCCGCTCCACCTGACGGTCAACCTCGAGTTCGAGCAGTTCCGGGTCGACAACCCGGTCTTCGAGCGACTGAGCCGCAACCTGGGTGAGCGCGGCGTCCAGCTGGTGCTGGAGCTGTCGGAACGCAGCTACGGTCACTGGACCAGCCAGCACGACCTGCTCGCCGAGCGGCTGAAGGAGCGGGGGATGGGCCTGGCGATCGACGACTTCGGCGCCGGCTACGCGACGTTCAGCCTGCTCAACAAGTGGGGCTGGGACATCGTCAAGATCGACAAGTCCCTGATCACGGCGGACGACGACCAGTCGCGGCTGCTGTTCAGCAACGTCGTCCGCACCCTGCGCGAGCTCGGCCTGTCCACCGTGGCCGAGGGCATCGAGACGCCCGAGCAGCTGCTCGCGGCACAGCGTGCCGGCGTCACCCTGATCCAGGGTCACCTGGTCAGCGAACCGGTCGGGATGGACGAGCTCCTGCGTCGCGTGGGCCCGCACGGCGACGCCCTGGCAGCCCGCATCCAGCCGCCGTCGTGAGCGCGCTACCGCACCATCTGCTCGGTTAGGCCGGTTCCCGGTGGTGCCCTACGCTGGCAGTGCCGTGCGAGCGGCTTCCCCGCCCCGTGCCCCACCTCTCGGTCCAGGCCCGGGCGCGCCGCGCGCCACACCCAGCATGCGAGGAGAAACACCAGTGAAGAGCGCCGTCGAGACCCTGAGTCCGACACGGGCCAAGCTGACCGTGGAGGTGCCCTTCGAGGAGCTCAAGCCGAGCCTCGACAAGGCGTACCAGACCATCGCCCAGCAGATCAACGTGCCCGGCTTCCGCCGCGGCAAGGTGCCCCCGACCGTGATCGACCGCCAGGTCGGCCGCGGGGCCGTGCTCGAGCAGGCGATCAACGAGGTCGTCCCGCTGAAGTACGTCGAGGCGCTGCAGTCGCACGACCTCCAGCCGCTGGCCCAGCCCGAGGTCGAGGTCACCCGGATCGACGACAACGAGGCGATCGAGTTCACCGCCGAGGTCGACGTCCGCCCCGAGTTCACGGTGCCCGACTGGCGCGGGCTGAACGCCGAGGTCGAGGATCTCGCTGTCACCGACGACGACGTCGACGTGCAGGTCGAGGCGCTCCGCGAGCGGTTCGGCACGCTCACCGACGTCGAGCGGCCGGCGGCCGACGGCGACTTCGTCACCATCGACCTGGTCGCCACCCAGAACGGCGAGCCGGTCGACGGCGCCGAGGTCAGCGGCATGTCCTACCGCGTGGGACGTGGCGGCATGCTCGAGGGGCTCGACGACGCCCTGGCCGGCATGAGCGCCGGCGAGGACAAGGTGTTCGGCTCGCAGCTGGTGGGCGGTGACCTGGTCGGCGCGGACGTCGAGGTCCAGGTCAAGGTCTCGCAGGTGCAGGAGCAGGAGCTGCCGGAGCTCGATGACGCCTTCGCACAGGAGGCCTCCGAGTTCGACACCGCCGACGAGCTCGCGGCCGACATCCGGGCCCGGCTCGGCAACGGCAAGCGCCTCGAGCAGGCGGCCGCCGCGCGCGACGCCGTCCTGGAGAAGCTGCTGGAGCAGGTCGACGTGCCGCTCCCCGAGTCGATGGTCGCCGACGAGCTCACCGAGCGTCGGCAGAACCTCGAGCAGCAGCTCGCCTACGCCGGGATGACGCTCGACGCCTACCTCGAGGACGAGGGTCAGACGCAGGAGGAGTTCGAGGCCGACCTCGAGCGCCGCGTCCGCGACGCCGTGGCGGCGCAGTTCGTGCTGGACAAGATCGCCAACGAGCTCGAGGTCGGGGTCGACCAGCAGGAGCTCACCGAGCACATGGTGCGGCGCGCGCAGCAGTCGGGTCAGGACGCGCAGGAGTTCGCCAACCACATGTTCGAGCACAACCACATCCCCGAGCTGGTCGCGGAGATCCGCCGCGGCAAGGCCCTGGCCGAGATCGTGGAGAGTGCGAGCGTCACCGACGGCTCCGGCAACGTGGTCGACCTCAAGCGACTGCTTCCCGACGGCACCCTCGGCGACCCGGCCGAGGCCTCCGACCCGGCGGACGACGCCGAGGAGCCCGCGGAGGCGTGACCTCGCCGGTCCCGCGTCTGCTCGACGCGGCCGCCCTGCTCGCGGAGGTCGCCGACGAGCTGGTGCTGCGCACCGTCCGCGACACCCACCTGGCCTGGGCCGACCGGGTGCCGGCGGCCCTGCGCTGGCCGGCGACCGGCCTCGCCTCCGGCGTCTACGCCGGGCTCGGCGCCGGTCTGCGCGTGACCTCGCGGGGGCTCGGGGCGCTCGCCGAGCGCGACCTCGGTCCCGCGCTGGAGGACGGCCCGCGAGGGCGCTGGCTGAACTCCGCCGTGAACGGGCTGATCGGCGACCGGCTGGCGCGTGAGCGCCCGCGCCTCGCCGTACCTCTCGCCGTACGCCGGGAGGGGCGCGACGTGCCCCTGCGCACCGACGCCCTGACGGTCGCGTTCCCGGCGGCCACGGGTCGCGTGGCGCTCGTGCTGCACGGCCTCTCGGAGAGCGAGTCCGCCTTCGACCGCAACCGCGAGCAGATCGGCGCGACGTACGCCGAGACGCTCGCCGAGCTCGGCTGGACGCCGGTGCTCCTGCGCGCCAACACGGGTCTTTCGTTGCGCGAGAACGGCGTCGCCCTGTCCGCGCTGGTCGACGACCTGGTCGGCGCCTGGCCGGTGGAGGTGGAGGGGCTGGCGATGATCGGCCACTCGATGGGCGGCCTGGTGATCCGGGCCGCGTGCGCGGTGGCGAGTGACGCGGACCGGGCCTGGACCGATCGGCTGGCGCACGTGGTCACGCTCGGCACGCCGCACCTCGGCGCCCCCCTGGCAGGCGGCGTGGGCCGGGGCGCGCTGGCGCTCGGCCGGCTGCCGGAGTCCGCCGCGTTCGGCCGGATCCTCGACCAGCGCTCGGTCGGTGTCCTCGACCTGGTCGCCGGTCTCGGCGACGAGGCACCGCCGCTGCCCCACGTGCGCTACCACCTGGTCTCCGCCACACTCAGCCGGTCTCCGCGGCATCCGGTCGGGAGGTTCGTGGGAGACCTGCTGGTGCGGCAGCCCTCGGCGTACGGCGCCTCTCGGCGTCATCCCGGCCTGTTCCCGGGCGCCGACCGGCTGCACCTGCCCCGCGCCGGGCACTTCGACCTGCTCAACCACCCGCGTGTGCACGAGGCGCTGCGCGAGTGGCTGGGTGCTTCCGCTGTCGGCGAACAGCGCCCCATCACCCGTGGAAGCGTCCGCGGATCCGGCTAGGGTCGCAGACGTGAACGACTACTCGCCCACACACTCCCAGCAGCGCGATGCGCAGATGAACGGCGGCGGCGCGGGCTACGGCCTCGACGACCACATCTACCAGCGGCTGCTCAAGGAGCGGATCATCTTCCTCGGCTCCGAGGTGCGCGACCAGAACGCCAACGCGATCTGCGCCCAGCTGCTGCTGCTCTCCGCGGAGGACCAGAAGGCCGACATCTTCCTGCACATCAACAGCCCGGGCGGCTCCGTCGACTCGGGGATGGCGATCTACGACACGATGAACTACATCCCCAACGACGTCGCGACCGTGGGCATGGGCCTGGCCGCGTCGATGGGGCAGTTCCTGCTCTGCGCCGGCGCCAAGGGCAAGCGTTACGCCCTGCCCCACGCGCGGATCATGATGCACCAGCCCAGTGGCGGCATCGGCGGCTCGGCCTCCGACATCAAGATCCAGGCCGAGCAGAGCCTCCTGCTGAAGAAGCAGCTGACCGAGCTCCAGGCCCAGCACACCGGTCAGACGATCGAGCAGATCGAGCTCGACTCCGACCGCGACCGCTGGTTCACCCCCCAGCAGGCGCTGGAGTACGGCTTCATCGACCACGTCATCACCAGCGCGACCGAGGCGGCCGACCAGGGCCGTCCGGCTCGCTGACCGGGTCACCCAGGCTCCCGAGAGGACTCACATGAACTACTACATCCCCCAGTGGGAGGAGCGGACGTCGTACGGCTTCCGCCGGATCGACCCCTACGGCAAGCTCTTCGAGGACCGGATCATCTTCCTCGGCACCCCGATCTCCGACGACGTCGCCAACGCCGTGATGGCGCAGCTGCTCTGCCTGGAGTCGATGAACCCCGACCAGGACGTGCAGATCTACATCAACAGCCCCGGGGGCTCGTTCACGGCGCTGACCGCGATCTACGACACGATGAGCTTCATCAAGCCCGACGTCCAGACCGTCTGCCTGGGCCAGGCCGCGTCCGCCGCGGCGGTGCTGCTCGCCGCCGGTACGCCGGGGAAGCGCCTGGCGCTGCCCAACAGCCGGATCCTGATCCACCAGCCCTACACCGAGGGCACGGGCGGCCAGATCTCCGACCTCGAGATCCAGGCCAACGAGATCATCCGGATGCGCGGTCTGCTCGAGAAGATGATCGCCGACGCCTCGGGCAAGGACCAGGAGGTGGTGAGCCGCGACATCGAGCGCGACAAGATCCTGACCGCCGAGCAAGCGGTCGAGTACGGACTCATCGACGCGGTCCTGAGCTCGCGCGCGGGAGTGCCCGCACTCGCCTGACAACCCTCGGCGCGTCGGTCCCGCACGGGGCCCCCGCCCAGGCAAAGATCGAGCGTGGGGTCCTGTCAAGGCGGCCCCGAAGGGGTACCGTCCAAGGATCCGCCCCACAGCAGAGAACCCACCGGCACCAGCGCCGGCCGAACCGGAGGATGACCGCCCGTGGCACGTATCGGTGACGGAGGCGACCTGCTGAAGTGCTCGTTCTGTGGGAAGAGCCAGAAGCAGGTCAAGAAGCTGATCGCCGGCCCCGGCGTCTACATCTGCGACGAGTGCATCGACCTCTGCAACGAGATCATCGAGGAGGAGCTCGCCGAAGGCAGTGAGGTCAGCCTCGACGAGCTGCCCAAGCCGCGGGAGATCTTCGAGTTCCTGAACTCCTACGTGATCGGCCAGGAGCGTGCGAAGAAGACGCTCGCGGTCGCGGTCTACAACCACTACAAGCGCGTCCAGGCGGGCCTGCAGGCCTCGATCTCGGCCAAGCACTCCAAGGAGGAGTCGGTCGAGGTCGCCAAGTCCAACATCCTGGTGATCGGCCCGACCGGGTGCGGCAAGACCTACCTCGCCCAGACCCTGGCGCGGATGCTGAACGTCCCCTTCGCGATCGCCGACGCGACCGCGCTGACCGAGGCGGGCTACGTCGGTGAGGACGTCGAGAACATCCTGCTCAAGCTCATCCAGGCCGCCGACTACGACGTGAAGAAGGCCGAGACCGGGATCATCTACATCGACGAGATCGACAAGGTGGCCCGCAAGGCCGAGAACCCCTCGATCACCCGTGACGTCTCCGGTGAGGGCGTGCAGCAGGCCCTGCTGAAGATCATCGAGGGCACCACCGCCTCGGTGCCGCCCCAGGGCGGGCGCAAGCATCCCCACCAGGAGTTCATCCAGATCGACACGACCAACATCCTGTTCGTCGTCGGCGGTGCGTTCGCCGGCCTGGATCACATCATCGAGCAGCGGGTCGGCAAGAAGACCCTCGGCTTCACCGCCGAGGTCCGAGGCGCCCAGGAGCGCGACTCCGACGACCTGTTCGCGCAGGTGCGCCCCGAGGACCTGACGAAGTTCGGCCTGATCCCCGAGTTCATCGGCCGGCTCCCGATGATCGCCACGGTCAACAAGCTCGACGTCGACGCCCTGATGGAGATCCTGACGGTTCCCCGCAACGCGTTCGTGAAGCAGTACCAGAAGCTCTTCGAGCTCGACGACGTCGAGCTGGAGTTCACCCCCGACGCCATCCGCGCGGTCGCCGTCAAGGCGCTCGAGCGTGGCACCGGTGCGCGTGGCGCCCGTGCGATCCTGGAGGAGGTCCTCCTCCACGTGATGTACGACGTGCCGTCGCGCGACGACGTCGGCAAGGTGATCGTCACCGAGGAGGTCGTGCTGGCCGACGTGGCGCCGACCCTCGTGCCGCGCGAGTCCGAGGCCAAGAAGAAGAAGTCGGCTTGACCCAGACGCGTCAGCGGCTGCGTACCAAGCCGAGGTCGAGCGAGCGCGCGACCGAGGAAGGCGTTCGCGACCGCGGGTCGAGACCCACCTGTCCTGATCGGCCGGCCACCTCGATGCGGCCTTGCCCACCGGTCTGATCCGGTGTCACCGGCACCCCTGCTCCAACGGGTCGGAGTCACGATCGTGACTAGGCGCGTCTAGTCCATTCAGGTCATTTCCGGGTCATTTCCACGCTCAGCCCTCCCGGTCCGGATCGGGCGACCGGGACACTGACCCCGCACCGTCACCGGTTCCTGAGGGGGGACACACGTCTGTGGGCGCCGATCGCAAGGGGCCGCTGGCGGCATTCGTCGTCATTGCCATCATCGCTGCTGTCCTGCTGGTGACATCTGTCCGCAGCCAGGCCGCGCCCGGCTGGCTCGACCCGGACCGGCTGCCCGCCTCCGTCGTCGCCGGCCCTCCGGCCACCGACCCGCACCTGTGGTCGGCGGTGGCGTCCGGCGTCCACCAGGTGGTGCGTGGCGGGGCGGTCCTCGTGAAGCAGGCGAGCTCCGACGACTCCGCCACGGACACGGCCGGCGGCGCCGGCCTCGCGGTGGTCTCCTCGACCTCGTCGGGCTCACCGATCCGTGACGCCGGGGACACCGGTGACGTCGTGCCGCCTCACCACGGCGCCCACTCGCGCGTGCACCACAGCCCGGGCTCGACCGCTCAGGACAGCGACGGACCGTCGGTGCCCTCCGAGCCCACGCAGCCCACGCAGCCCACGCAGCCCACGCAGCCCACTCAGCCCACTCAGCCCACCGACCCTTCGGCGCCCGCGCCGCACGACCACGGTCACCACCACGGGAACGGTCAGGACGACCCCGGTGCTGGCGAGGGCAGCGGCGATCACGGCCACGGCCACGGCCACGGCCACGGCCACAGCCACGGCCACGAGAACGGCCGGTCCCGCTAGGCCTCCGCGGCCACCGTCGCCGACACCGTCAGCTCGCCGCCGTCGGTCGTGACGTACGTCGGGTCGGCGGTGACGCGCCCGGTCCGGACCAGGTCGCCCTCGGCGAGCCGCACGGCGTCCAGCACGCTCTGGGGTCCGGTGAACTCGAGGGCCGACAGCTCGTGGCGCATGGAGACCTTCGCCTGGGACTTGGCGCCCCGGATGCCGATCAGCGCGGCCGCGACGGCCTCGAGCGTGCCCGGGTCGCCGTCGACGTCACCGAGCTCGGCCGGCCGGGGCCACGACGAGCGGTGGATCGAGCCGCTCTGCCACCACGACCAGACCTCCTCGGTGACGAACGGGACGAACGGCGCCAGCAGGCGGAGCTGCACGTGGAGGGCGAGGGCGAGCGTCGCCTTGGCCGAGTCGGTCGCGGGACCGCCGGACTCGTCGTAGGCCCGCTCCTTGACCAGCTCGAGGTAGTCGTCGCAGAACTCCCAGAAGAACTTCTCGGAGGTCTCCAGCGCGGTCGTGTAGTCGTAGCCGTCGAACGCCGCCGTCGCCTTCTCGACGACGCGTCGGAGCCGGGCGATCAGCGCGCGGTCCAGCGGTTCGGAGACCGCCGTCGGGTCGGGGGTCGTCGCCCCGACGTTGCCGAGCACGAACTTCGAGGCGTTGAGCACCTTCATCGCGAGCCGCCGGCCGACCTTCATCTGCGACTCGTCGAACGGCGAGTCCTGCCCGGGCCGGCCGATCGCCGCACGCCAGCGGACGGCGTCCGCGCCGTACTTCTCGAGGATGTCGGTCGGGACGACGACGTTGCCCTTGGACTTCGACATCTTCTTCCGGTCGGGGTCCACGATGAACCCCGAGACCAGGGCGTGTGACCACGGCACGGTGTGGTTCTCGTAGTGCGCGCGCACGACGCGGCTGAACAGCCAGGTCCGGATGATGTCGTGGGCGTGGGTGCAGAGGTCGTAGGGGAAGACCCGCTGCCACAGGTCGTCGTCGCGCTCCCAGCCCCCGGCGATGTGAGGCGACAACGACGAGGTCGCCCAGGTGTCCATCACGTCGGGGTCGGCGACGAAGCCGTTCGGCTTGCCGCGCAGCTCCTCGTCGTACCCGCGGGGAGCCTGGGTCGAGGGGTCCACCGGCAGCTCGGCCTCGCTCGGGATGAGCGGGTGGTCGTGGTCGGGCTCGCCGTCGCCGTCGAGCGGGTACCAGACGGGGAAGGGGATGCCGAAGAAGCGCTGCCGCGAGATCAGCCAGTCGCCGTTGAGCCCGTTCACCCAGTTGTCGTAGCGATGGTGCATGTGGGCCGGGATCCAGTCGATCTCGGAGCCGCGCTTGACCATCTCCTCGCGGAGGCCGGCGTCGCGCCCGCCGTTGCGGATGTACCACTGACGTGTCGAGACGATCTCGAGCGGCTTGTCGCCGTTCTCGTAGAAGTTCGCCATCCGGATGGTCGGCGTCGGCTCGCCGTCGAGGTCGCCGGACTCGCGGAGCAGGTCGACCATCGCCGCCCGGGCCGAGAACGTCGTCTTGCCGGCCAGCTCGGCGTACGCCGTCGTCGCGGCCTCGGTGGTCAGCCACTCGGGCGTGTCCCGGCTCAGCCGGCCGTCGCGCTGGATCACGGTGCGGACCGGCAGCTGGAGCTCGCGCCACCACTGGACGTCGGTCAGGTCACCGAACGTGCAGCACATGGCGATGCCAGCGCCCTTGTCGGGCTCGGCCAGGTGATGGGCCAGCACCGGGATCTCGACGCCGAAGATCGGGCTCGTGACCGTCGTACCGAACAGCCGCTGATAGCGCTCGTCGTCGGGGTGGGCGATCAGCGCCACGCAGGCGGCCACCAGCTCGGGCCGGGTCGTCTCGACGAAGACCGGCGCTCCGTCGGGCTCCTGGAAGGCGATCCGGTGGTAGTGACCGGGGTACTCGCGGGCCTCCAGCTCAGCCTGGGCCACCGCGGTCTGGAAGGTGACGTCCCACAGCGCCGGGGCGTCGGCGAGGTAGGCCTCACCGCGGGCGTAGTTGCGCAGGAAGGCCAGCTGGCTCACGTGCTGGGAGTCGCGTCCGACCGTGGTGTACGTCTGCGACCAGTCGACCGAGAGTCCGAGCGTGTGCCAGAGATCCTCGAAGACCTTCTCGTCCTGCTGGACCAGCTGGTCGCACAGCGCGATGAAGGTCGGACGGTCGACCGGGACCTGCCGCTTCGGGTCCGGCTTCTCCGGCGGCGTGAAGTCGGGGTCGTGCGGCAGCGACGGGTCGCAGCGCACGCCGAAGTAGTTCTGCACCCGACGCTCGGTGGGCAGGCCGTTGTCGTCCCAGCCCATCGGGTAGAAGACCTCTTTGCCGCGCATCCGCTGGTAGCGCGCGATCAGGTCGGTGTGGCTGTAGGAGTAGACGTGACCGACGTGCAGGCTGCCGCTCACGGTCGGCGGCGGCGTGTCGATGGCGTAGATCTCGGCGCGGGTCCTGGTGCGGTCGAACCGGTAGGTGCCGTCCTCCTCCCAGCGCTTCGACCAGGTGTCCTCCAGGCCCTCCAGCGCCGGCTTGTCCGGTACGACGACGGCCGGCAACGGCGGCGTCGTCGTGGACAGGTGCGGCTGGGTCTGGGTCATGAGGGAAGTCTAAGGAGGGCGACCGCAACCGCCACAACGGGTTGTTCCGCTCACGACTTCGTGTGCACCGAGGCCAGATGGCCGAAGGCCACCATCCGGTTGTCGGTGTGGAACAGCTCCGAGCAGGTGGTCAGCGTGATCAGTCGCCGCCCGTCGGCAGGGTCCGGCCCGACTCCGCCGTCGGGGTTGACCGGGAACGGCTGGACCACCCATCCGGCGGTGAACGGGACGACGAGCTCGTTCGGGTCGGTGTCGAGCACGTAGGTGTAGACCGCGCGCCGCGTCTCGACCAGTACCCGATCACCGGGACGCAGGTCGGGCATGTGGCGGAGCGGTTCGCCGTGGGTAACCCGGTGTGCGGCGAGGGCGTAGTTGCCCACGCCACCGGGGACGGCCGTGCCGGTGAAGTGGCCGAAGCCCTGCGCGAGCACGCTGCTCGACGTGCCCTCCAGGACGGGCATCACGTAGGAGCTGCCGAAGCGCGGGACCCGGATCAGGGCCGACGCCCGGCCGGGGACGACGTCCCCCTTCTCCGCGATCGGGCCGTGCCCGGCGGCCCACTGGGTGCGCAGCGACCGGACCTGCTCCTGCTGGTGGTGTCGCGAGACGATGTTGGTGCCGACGAACTCCCAGCCGACGTATCCGAGCAGGACGACTCCGGTCAGGGCGAGGGCGAGGCCGACCCAGAACAGCGTCCGGCGCACCCTCATGGGTCGATGGTCGCAGTCACGCGCGACGTGCGGTCAGTGTCGTCGCCTGCGGCCGGTCGTCGTGGCGGCGACCAGCGCCACACCGGCCACGACGAGTCCCACGCCCAGCAGCACGAAGGGCAGGCCGACGGTGCTTCCGGTGGACGGGAGCTCCTGCCCGGGCGGCGGACCGGGAGCGGTCGACGTGGTCGGCGTGGCCGCGGTGCTGGGGCCACCGGTCGGGCTCGCGGTCGGGCTCGCGGTCGGGCTCGCGGTCGGGCTCGCGGTCGGGCTCGCGGTCGGGCTGGGACTCTGGGTGGTCGCCGTGATCACGAAGTCCTGGTCCGAGCGGATCTCGCCGGCGTCGGTGATCGTGACCGTGTGCACGAGCGGCCCGACCCCGGTGAAGCCGTCGGGAACGACGACGTGGATCTGATAGGTGCCGGCCGGGAGGCCGCCGAGGAAGTAGCCACCATCCGCGTCGGTGGTGAGCGTGTGGTCGCCGTCCGGTCCGCTCACCCGGATCTGGACGCCCGCGTGCCCCTGACCGGTCAGCGTGTCGAGGTGCACGGTGCCGGCGATCGAACCGGGTCTCGAGAGCGCGAAGTCCTGGTCGCCTACGTCATCGGCACCGACCACGACATCGGTGAGGGGCGGCTCCGGCGCGTAGCCACCGGGCGGGTCGACCGAGATCTCGTAGGTGCCGGGCGGCACCAGGTCGAAGTGGTAGCTGCCGTCGCCGGTGGTGACCGTCGTCGTCGGCTGGCCGGCGCCGTCCGGCGTGAGGGTCACCGGTACGCCGCCGATCCCGTCGCCGCCGTCGGTCACCTCACCCGAGACGTCGGCATTCGCGGTCAGGTCGAAGTCCTGACCGGTGATCGGGTCGTTGACGATGTCGAACGGGTCGCGCTGGGCGTCGCCGTGGTAGCCGTCCGGCACGTCGATGGTGACGAAGTACCCCTGGCCGGCGGGGTCGTTGTCGAACAGGTAGCGGCCGTCGGCCTCCGTCGTGGTGGTCTTGGTCCCGCCCCCGGGCAGGTGCAGGGTGACGGTGACGCCGGCCAGCGGATCGCTGCCGTTCGCCGTGACCCGCCCCGAGACCGGCTGCGGGATGATCTGCCGGACCTGGAAGTCGGCGACCGCGTCGTCCGCAGCGGTGCTCACCTGCCGGGTCGTCGGGCCGACGACGGCACACGCCGCCGGTGGCTCGATGCTCACGGCGTAGTCCGGCTGGGTGGCGTACTCACCGAACGAGTAGGCGCCGGTGGCATCGGGAGTCGTGGTCGCGAGGGACTCGCCGTACGGGCTCACCAGCCGCACGGTGACGTCCTGGACCGGGCACGAGCCACCGCCCGTCGAGACGTCGGCCACGGTGCCGTGGATCGTCCGGGCGACACTGGCGAACCAGGTCTGGTAGACGGGGAAGCCTGCGCGGCGGGTGAAGACCAGGGTGAGACTCGTCAGCGACACGGTCGGCTCGAACCACCCGGTCGCACCGACCGTGTCGGTGGCGGCGGGGTTGCCGGTGAGCGTCTGGGTGCCGGGGTTCCAGCTCGGGACGTCGCCGACGCTCGTCGAGCAGGCACCCGGCCGCGGGCTGGAGTCGCAGAGGTTGAACGCCTGCACGAACCCGAGCTCCGCGGCGCCCACCTGCTGACCGTCGGCGTCCGTGGCGCTGACCGTCACCTTGTCGGCGTCGATGTCACCGAGGACGAGGGCCCATCCGGTGGGCGGGGTCGGGTGGTCGAAGGTGTACGTCGTCGTCGACGGCGAGGTGGCGGTGTCGGCCAGCGGTCGGAGGTTGAGGTAGGGACGGTTCTGGCTGGACCCGTACTTCACGCCCACCGGCGTCGTCGGGCCGAACCACATCGACGTTCCGGTCTGCACGCCCACCGAGCCGGAGCGGGAGTCGGAGGCGACCGACGCGGCCGGGAACCCCTGGGCCGGCAACCGCATCGTGGTCGTGTAGTGGTTGGCGGATCCCGTCAGGGGATCCCACTCGGCCCAGCCGGTCGTGCGCACCGCCTGGGCCGGCGCGAGTCCGTACGTCGCGAGTGCTCCTGTGAGCGCCGTCGCGACCAGAAGTGCAGTAGGTCGGCGCATCCCTCAATGCCACCTTTTCGTCCGAGTCCGGCCTCGATCGTGCCGGGAGCGGACGCCGCTTGTCCAGCGTCAGGCGAGAGGGCCGCTGCGGCCGGCCGTCACCGGTGGCCGCTGCCGGAGTGCCGGGTCGATGGTGCGCACGGTGTCGGGCGCGAAGCCGTTCGCCATGGCCCAGAGCACGGCCTGGGTCCGTCGCTCGACGCCCATCTTGCGATAGGCCGAGCGGATGTAGGACTTGTCCGAGTTCATCGTGATGTAGGCACGTTCGGCGATCTCCTGGTTGGTCAGCCCGCGGCTGATCAGGGCCACGATCTCGGCCTCGCGAGGAGACAGCCCCTTCTCCCGTCCCGGCCAGTCGCCCGCACCGTCGACACTCGTCTCGTGGTCGCCGGCGAGGACGACGGTCTCGCCGTCCATGATGCGCTCGAGGGCGTCGACGATCACCGGTCCGGTGAGGACCTTGGACAGATAGCCGGAGGCGCCGCCGTTCATCGCCTGCTGGATCAGGTCCGGGCGGAGGTTCCAGCTGTAGATGACCACCTTCGCCCCGCTGTTCCGCACGAAGTCCTCGAGGTCGATGCCCTCGCCGTGCACATCACCGAACGTGTCGTAGAGGACGATGTCGACATCGGTGACCACCGGCAACGACGCGCCGGTCTCGACCACGTCGATGCGCTCCTCGGCGAGAAACGAGGCGACACCTGCGACCACCACGGCGTAGTCATCGACGATGGCCAGCCGGATCGGGCGCTTCACTGGTGTCCCATGTCCTGCACCCTAGCCCCGCGTCGTCCAGATGGTGGTCGCAAACGGGTGGCTGTTCCCCGGACCAGCCCTCTAGCGTCAGCCCATGGAGGTGCGTTTCTTCGACGATCCGACGGCGTTCCTGGGCGTCGCCGGTCGCGTGCTGGAGCGGCAGCCCGTCCTGAGCACCGTCCTGGCCGGGGTCGCCGCGCGGATCCGCGAGCAGCGGGACGCGGGGATCGCGTGGCCCGACGGCGTGCCCTGCTGGTTCGCGGTCGTGCTCGACGGTGACGAGATCGTCGGCACGGCGATGCGGACGGCGCCCTTCGGCGAGTACCCGGCCTATCTGATGCCGATGCCGGACGAGGCCGTCCACCTCCTCGCGACCACACTCCTGGAGCGCGACGAGCCGGTTCTCGGCGCGAACGGAGCTCTCCCGGCGGTCCGGATCTTCTGCGAGGACATGGCCGCCGCGACCGGGAAGACGGCCAGGGTCGGGCAGCACACCCGTCTCTTCGAGCTCGCAGACCTGGTCGAGCCCCGGGCCGCTGCCGGGCGGCTGCGACCCGCCACCCCGGCGGAGACCGGCCTGGTCGCGTCGTGGTACGCCGCGTTCATGGCCGACGCCGACGAGCAGGCCGGCCGTGAGCCGGGGGAGTCACCGCACGAGTCGCCGTCCGACGAGGAGCTCGAGCGCCGGATCGCGAGCGGCCGGGTCTTCGTCTGGGTCGACGCGAACGACGCACCGGTCAACGTCACCGCGGCGACCTCGCCTACGTTCGGAGTCTCCCGGATCGGGCCGGTCTACACGCCGAAGGAGCAGCGTGGCCACGGCTACGCCAGCGCCTGTGTGTACGCCGTGTCACGGCTGCTGCGCGAGAGCGGCGAGCGGCCCTGCCTCTTCACCGACCAGGCCAACCCCACCTCCAACAGGATCTACGAGGCGATCGGCTACCGACCGCTGGTCGACATGGCGAACCTGCGCGTGGAGTGAGGCCTCCCTAGACTCGGCCTCGAGATGACCGAGCAACCCCAGGCGCGCCTCGCGACGACGATCGCCGAGGTCGACGACGCCCTTCAGTCCCGCTGGCCGGAGAACCGGCTCGAGCCCTCGCTCGACCGGATCCGCGCCTTCACCGAGCTCCTCGGCGACCCCCAGCACGCCTACCCGGTGATCCACCTGACCGGCACCAACGGCAAGACCTCGACCAGCCGGATGATCGACACCCTGCTGCGGGCTCTGGACCTGCGCACCGGCCGGTTCACCAGCCCCCACCTCGAGCGGATCAACGAGCGCATCTGCATCGACGGCGAGCCGCTGACCGACGAGGAGTTCGTCCGCGCCTTCAACGAGGTCGCGCCGTACACCCATCTGGTCGACAGCACCCAGCCCTTCCCGCTCAGCTTCTTCGAGACCGTCGTCGCGATGGCGTACGCCGCGTTCGCCGACGCGCCGGTGGACGTGGCGATCGTCGAGGTCGGGCTCGGCGGCGAGTGGGACGCGACCAACGTCGCCGACGGCACCGTCGCCGTGGTCACGCCGATCGCGGTCGACCACGCGCGGCTGCTGGGAGACACCCCGGAGGTGATCGCGGTGGAGAAGGCCGGGATCATCAAGCCCGGTGCGGTGGCGGTGCTCGCCGAGCAGCTGCCCGGCCCGGCCGAGGTGCTGCTGCGGCGGTGCGCCGAGGTCGACGTGACGCCGGTCCGCGAGGGCCTGGAGTTCGCGGTCGTCTCGCGGGTGCCGGCGGTCGGCGGCCAGATGCTGACGCTGCGGGGTCTCCGGGCCGAGTACGACGAGGTGTTCCTGCCCCTGTACGGCGCGCACCAGGCGCAGAACGCCGTCACGGCGCTGGCCGCGGTCGAGGCCTTCCTCGGAGACCAGGTCCTCGACGCCGAGATCGTCCGCGACGCCTTCTCGCGGGCGACCTCGCCGGGACGCCTCGAGATCATCCGCCGCAGCCCGATGATCCTGCTCGACGCCGCCCACAACCCCCACGGCGCCGAGAGCACGGCGGCCGCGCTCGAGGACTCGTTCGCGTTCTCCCCGCTGATCGGCGTGATCGGGGTGATGGCCGACAAGGAGGTCGAGGGAGTGCTGGCGGCGTTCGAGCCGCACCTCGCGCACGTCGTGTGCACCCAGAACTCCACGGCCCGGGCGCTGCCGGCCGTCGAGCTGGCGGCGGTCGCCCGCGAGGTGTTCGGCGAGGACCGGGTGTCGGTGACGCCGCGGCTGATCGACGCCATCGACGAGGCGACCACCCTGGCCGAGGCGGGCGAGGCCGTCGGGAGCTCGATCGGCTCCGGGGCGGTCCTGGTCACCGGCTCGGTGGTCACGGTCGGTGAGGCGCGGGCGATGCTGCGTCGACGCGAGCGTCCGGCCGATCGGGAGGGCGACGGTGGCTGAGCGGTCCCCCAAGCGCGGCATGTGCGCCGCGATCCTGTCCCTCGAGGCCGTGGTCCTCGGACTGACCACGCCGGTGATGATCAACCTCGCCGACGTCCCCTGGCGCACGGCCCTGGTGGTCGGCCTGGGCCTGTGCGTGGCGTGCCTGCTGGTCGCGGGGATGCTCCGCTCGGAGGCGGCGTACGTCGCCGGGTGGGTGATCCAGGTCGCCGCGATCGGGCTGGGCTTCGTGGTCACCATGATGTTCGTGCTCGGCTCGATCTTCGCCCTGCTGTGGGGCACGGCGTACTTCCTGGGCCGCAAGATCGAGCGCGAGCGTGCCGAGGCCTACGCCGCCTACGACGCCGAGCAGGCGCACTAGTCGAGGGCACGCACGATCGCGGCCAGGGCCCGGTCGAGCTCGACGTCGGTGCAGCCGCCGAAGCCGATGATGATCCCGGTCAGGTCGGCCGTCCGGCAGTAGTCGCGCAGCAGGGGCACCTCGAAGCCGGCCGCGCGCGCCGACGCGGCGACCCGGAGCGCCTGCGCGTGCGGCATCGGCACCGTGACGTACATCCCGGCGACCGGGCCGATCGGCTCGGCGCGACCGGTGAACGCCTCGACGACGCGCTCGGCGCGGGTGGCGTAGGTGCGGCGAGCGGAGCGGACGACCTGGTCGACGTACCCGTCACGCAGCAGCGAGAGGAAGGCGCGCTGCACGGGCCAGGCACCCGAGTCGTGGGTGATCTCCCGCCCCCGGAGGATCGTCCGGTGCAGGGCGGGCGGCGCGACCAGCCAGCCGAGCCGCATGCTCGGCGCCACCGTCTTGCTCGTCGTGCCGAGGTAGGCCACCGTGTCGCGGTCGAGAGCCGCCAGCGCGGGCACCGGCGCGACGTCGTAGCGGAACTCCGAGTCGTAGTCGTCCTCGATCACCACGGCGCCGGTGCGACGTGCCGCGGCGAGCAGGGAGAGCCGATCCGCTCCGGCCATCACCGGCCCGAGCGGGTGCTGGTGCGCCGGCGTGACGTACGCCGCGACGCAGCCGGCGAGGTCGGTAATCGACTGCGCGGCCGGCAGGTCGCGGATCGTGCGGCCGCTCGCGCGCATCGCCTCGGTCGCGGCGCGGTAGCCCGGGTCCTCGTGCGCGACCGGACCGCTCGGCAGGGCGGACAGCACCTGGAGCAGCCCTCCGATCGTCCCGGTCGTCACCAGGATCTCGTCGGGCTCGCAGGTGAGTCCGCGGGTGCGTGCGAGGTGGGCCGCGAGCTCGACGCGGAGGTCCGGCATGCCGGCCGGGTCGTCGTACGCCGGGGGAGGGGTCGCGATCGCCACGTCGCGCCAGGCCCGGCGCCAGGCGGCCCGGTGACGCGGGTCGATCCAGGGTGTCCCCGTGTCGAGGCGGAGCAGCCCGGATCCGCTCGGCCGTGGCCGCGACGCGCGGTGTCGCCGGCGAGGGGCGGCGCCGGCGGCGACGTACGTCCCCGAGCCCTGCCGGCTCTCGAGCCATCCCTCCGCCGTCAGCTGGTCGTAGGCCTGCTCGGTGACGCTGCGGGAGACGCCGAGGTCGGCCGCCAGCGCCCGCGTGCTCGGCAGCCGCTCGCCGACCGGCAGGCTGCCGGCGACGACCCGGTCGCGTACCCCGGATGCGAGCTGACGCGCCAGCGGTACGCCGCAGCCGCGGTCGAGGGCGACCGGGACGGGGGAGCTGCGAGTCATAAGTGTCCTGTCAGATTGACGTCGAAGTGGCCCGTGTGGACAGGCCACTTGTCCCGCACCATGGGACCATGAGCCAGACGCTCTCGTCGACCCCGCGCACCCACCTGACCCGCCACCGCGAACGCGGCAGTGACGAGCGCGCCGAGCTGCTCGCGATCATCCGCGAGGCGCTGGTCTGCCACGTCGGGATCGTCCGTTCCGGCGAACCGGTCGTGCTGCCGGCGATCCACGCCGTCGACCCGGACGGCCCGGACGAGGGCGGCACGCTCTACCTGCACGGCTCGGTCGCCGCTCCGTGGCTGATGCAGGCGCCGGGGCAGACCGTGTGCGCGACGTTCACCCTGATCGACGCCGTCGTCGTCGCCAGGGTGGCGTTCAGCCACTCGATGAACTACCGCTCCGCGGTCGTGTACGGCGCCGCCCGCCGGGTCGACGACCCTGTCGAGCGCGACCGCGCGCTGCGTCTGATCGTCGACCACATCGTGCCCGGCCGGTCCGCCACGTTGCGCACGAACACCCGCAAGGAGCTCGCCGCCACCGCCGTGGTCGCCATTCCGCTCGGCGACGCCTCGGTGAAGGCGCGCGTCGGCGGACCGAAGGACGAGCCCGAGGACGTCGCCACCGGCACCTGGGCGGGCGTCGTCCCGCTGACGGTGAGAGCCGGTGCGGTCGAGCCGGACCACGACGGCGGCGTCCCCGACGCTGTGCCCGACGACGTGCTCCGGCGACTGGCCGACTGGGGAGGGACGCCGGCCGCTGGATAGGGTGCGGCCCATGGAGCGCACTCTGGTCCTGGTCAAGCCCGACGGCGTACGCCGCGGCCTCACCGGTGAGGTGATCCGGCGGATCGAGGCCAAGGGCTACACCCTGGTCCGGCTGGAGCTGCGTACCGCCACCCGCGAGCTGCTGGCCGAGCACTACGCCGAGCACCAGGGCAAGCCGTTCTACGAGCCGCTCGTGGAGTTCATGCTCTCCGGCCCGGTGGCCGCGCTTGTGGTCGAGGGCGAGCGCGTGATCGAGGGGTTCCGCTCGCTGGCGGGCGCCACCGACCCGACGGTCGCCGCTCCGGGCACCGTCCGCGGCGACCTCGGCCGCGACTGGGGGCAGAGCGTCCAGCAGAACCTCGTCCACGGCTCCGACTCACCCGAGTCCGCGGAGCGCGAGATCGGCTTCTGGTACCCGGACCTCTGACCGCGCGCCTCGCGCGGTCAGAGGTCTGGGCGCCCACTCATGCCCGGAAGTTCCCGAGGAACTCTCCCAGCGACGGCCGGCCCAGGTGCCCGGCCTCCTGCATGATCCCCGGCGTCTCGGGGTCGGTGGCGAACGCCGCCCAGCCCTCCTCGTCCCAGTCGAAGACGGCCCACACGCGGTCCTCCTCGATCGGGTCGCGGTAGACGCTGGACCCCTTGGACCCGTGCGACCCGCGCTTGTCGGCGCCGGCGGCTCCGTACACCTTCAGGAACTGCTCGACGTCCTTGATCTTCGTCGTGGCCAGGATCATCTGACTCTCCTCCGGTCTGCCAGTCCTGGTGGACTGGATCGGGGGAATCCTGTTCCGCCGGGGGGGTCGCGCACATGAGGAGATCTCCTCATTCCGGGCGCTCGAGTGCCCACCGGGTGGCGGCTGCGCGGTTCGTCACCCCCAGCTTGATGTAGATGTGCTGGATGTGGTTGTCGGCGGTCTTGGCCGAGATGAAGAGCCGTTCGGAGATCTGGCGCGTGGTCGCCCCCTCGGCGATGAGCCCGAGCACCTGCGCCTCGCGGGCGGTCAGGCCGCCCGGGCCGCGACGCTCCTCGGCGGCCGCGAGGACGTGGCGGGCCACGTCGATCTGGTGGACGGCGTACGCCGCCGCCTCGGGCAGGTCCATGGCCGCGCCGGTGGCGGCCAGCCGGTCGGTGGACTCCTCGCCCACCGCGTCGCGAAGCCGTTCTGCGACGTCGCGGAGGGTCGGCACGTGGTGGAAGCCCGCCGGTTGGCGGGCCAGCGCGCCGAGCAGTGTGCCTGCGACCGCCGCGCGGCCTAGGCGCTCGAACAGGGCCGGCAGGCTGGCCAGCGTGATGACCAGCTGGGAGACGGCACCGGCGCGCAGGAAGGTCTGGATCGACGCGTCGAACAGCGTCAGCGCGGTCTCCAGCTGACCGTCCGAGGTGTGCAGCAGCGCGGCATCGCGCGCCATGAACCCTTCGAAGAAACGGATGTCGTGCTCATCGATGTGGGCCACTCCCGCGTCCCACGCCTCCAGGGCGCGCGCGGGATCCGCCTTCGACCAGGCGAGCCCGACGGTCCACCACGTGTAGGCCACCCAGTAGGGGTTGCCCAGCTCGCGCGCGGCCTCGACCGCCTCGTCGGTGAGCTCGAGCGCCTCGTCGAGCCGGCCCGCCGACTGCAGGCCGTCGACGTACGCGGCGATCGCGTAGGCCCGGCTGCTGCCCGGCAGGGCCGCCACCTCGCGGGTCAGGTCGACGTAGCGATCCAGGTGGCCGCAGTAGACCTGCCCGAGTGCCTCGATGAACGTCGCGTACCCGGGCTCGCAGGACTCGTACTCCGGTCGCGCCTCGAGCTCGGTGGCGCGGTGGGCGTTCGCGGTCGCGGTCTCGGCGCGGCCCACGAAGCAGGCGTACCCGGCAGCGGCGTACAGCCGGGGTAGCCGTCGTACGTCGGCACGGGTCGCCTTCTCGAGCAGCGACTCGGCCCACCCGATCGTCTCGAACAGCTCGATCGAGAACCCCATCAGGGCCGCGTGGGCAGCGACATCGGTCGCCACCTCGACCTGCCCGCGATCCACGCTCCACCGGAACGCGGACCGCAGGTTGGCGAGCTCGACCTGGACCCAGTCGACCTCGTGACGCCAGCCGGGACCGTTCCACCGTTCCCAGCGCGCGGCCGCATCGCTCCCGAAGTGGGCGGCGTGCCGGTCTCGCACGGCTTCCCGGTCGGAGGCCCGGGGGAACGTTGCCTCGGCGAAGGCCCGGATGGTCTCGAACAGGCTGTAGCGCGTGCCGTCGGCACCGTGGTGCGCGACCACCAGGGACTTGCGCACCAAGGAGTCCACGAGTCGCAGGGTCTCGACGTCGTCGGTCGTCTCCGCGACGGCGCACAGCCCGGCCAGGTCGAAGCCCCCCGAGAACGCCGATGCGGTGCGCAGGACCTCGCGCTCCGCGTCGTCCAGGAGGTCGAACGACCAGGACACGGCCTGGTGCAGGGTGAGCTGACGATCCGGCCCGTACTCCGGGCCGGTCAGCAGCCGGAACCGGTCCGCGAGCCGGTCCCGCACCTCGGTCACGCTCATCGCCGCCATCCGCGCCGCGGCCAGCTCGATGCCGAGCGGGAGACCGTCGAGCGTCTCGCAGATCTCCACGACCGCCGCCGCTGCCCGCTCGTCGAAGATGGCGAACCCGGGCCGGACCGTGCCGGCCCGCTCCACGAACAGGGTCACGGCGTCGGAGGTCACCCCGCCGTCCAGTGCGAGCGGCGAGACCGACAGCACCGACTCTCCAGCGACCTGCAGCTCCTCCCGCGACGTGGCCAGGACCCGCGGCGTGTCCGAACGGGCCAGGATGTGTCCGATCGCAGCGGCGGACGCCGTCAGCAGGTGCTCGCAGTTGTCGATCACGATGAGCAGCCGGCGCCCCGCAACCGCGTCCGCGACGGTGTCGATGACGGGCGTGTGGCCCTGCGGCGTGATCCCGAGGGCGTCCGCGACGGCGTCGGGAACGGCGTCCGGTTCGCCGACCGGTGCGAGCCCGACCAGCCAAACGCCGTCGGGAAAGTCGTCGGTGAGGTCCGCCGCCGCGGCCAGGGCCAGACGCGTCTTGCCGACCCCGCCCACACCCGTCAGGGTCACCAGTCGGTGCGCGCGCAGCAGGGCCCCGATCTCCGAGCGGGCCAGGTCCCGGCCGATGAGGCTCGTCGCGGAGCTCGGCAGGGTGCCGCGCCGTCCCTCCCGGCTCATGCGGTCAGTCTCGCACCGGCGACGCCCGCCGCAGGGCACGCGGCGTGAGTAGTCTGGGCCCGGCCGGGAAACGGGGGGCGACATGGACGACCTGACTTTGCTGACCCGCTCGGTCCAGGAGCTGGAGCGGGTCATCGCAGGGCTCGGTGACGACGAGATGGACACCGTCACCAACTGTCCGCCCTGGACCGTCCGCCGCCTCGCGAGCCATGTGCTCAAGAACCAGCTGTTCTGGGCCGGCTGCGTCACCGGGCAGGACCTGATGCCGCAGGACGAGGCGATGGCCGCCGTGCCCTATCCCGACGAGCTGGCGCCGGTCGCGGCCGAGGTCGCGGCGGAGGTCGTGCGGCTCTGGCACACCGACGGACTGCTCAGCGCCCTGCACCAGACCCCCTTCGGCGAGCTGCCGGGAGCGGTGGTGGTCAACTTCGCCGTCATCGATGCGGCCGCCCACGCCTGGGACCTCTCCGCGAGCCTGGGCCGCGCGATCGAGTTCCCGGCCGACTGGATCCCGGGACTGACCGAGGTCGTGGCCCTGACCTGCACCGAGCACACGGTGGAGCTGGGCCTGGTCAAGCCGCCGACCCAGCCGCCCTCCGGCGCCACCGACACCCAGCGGTTGATGGCCGCGGCGGGACGGAACGTCTGACCTACTTCTTGGTGCCCTGGCCGAGCAACCCGCCGAGCACGTCACCGAGGATCCCGCCCATCGGGTTGGACGACGACGAGCCGCCGGCGCTGCCGGCGCCCTGCAGCACCTGGGAGAGCACGCCGCCGAGCACTCCGCCGCCGATGGCCCCGCCGACCGCGCCGCCGGTCGACCCGGTGACCCGCTTGGCGAGGTAGGACATCACGATCGGGGCCAGCAGCGGCATCAGCTTCTGCACGAGTCCGCCGGAGACGCCGGTCGCGCCGAGCTGCCGGACGACCTGGTCCTGCTGGGACCCGAAGATGTGCGCGGCCACCTTCTCCCCGTCGGCCGGGTCGACCTCGGTGGGGTCGATGGTGCCGGTCGCGAGGTCGTTGTCGTGCTGGGCGAGGGCCTGGGCCAGGGAGGCCTCGCCGCCGGGGTCCTGCGCGTTCGCGTGCAGGCCGCCGAGCAGGGCCGGGAGCACCTTGGCCACGGCGTCCTGCACCTCGCTCGGGTCGGCCCCGACCTGCTGGGACAGCTTGGACAGGTCGAGGTTGCCCAGGATGTCCTGGACCGCGTCAGTGCTCATGCGGCGACGCTACTCGGCGCCCGGAGCGGGGGGTAGAGACAAAACCGCAGGTCACCCGGCGTGGCGACCCAGGAGATTCCTGACCCGCTCTTAACCTGCTAGCGGGTCGTCATCTCACGGCGGATCGAGGCACGTCGGCTCACGGGGACGCAGGCGTGTGCCCCCACCCCTTCCCCAGCTCCAACGTGAACCTGCGAGGCAATGCGCATGGCGAACAGCATCATCGGCCGCGACATGGCGGTCGACCTCGGGACCGCCAACACGCTCGTCTACGTCCGCGGGCGCGGGATCCTGCTCGACGAGCCCAGTGTCGTGGCGCTCAACGACACGACCGGCGAGGTGCTCGCCGTCGGCCACGAGGCCAAGCGGATGATCGGGCGTACGCCGGACAACATCACCGCCCTCCGCCCGATGAAGGACGGCGTCATCGCCGACTTCGAGGCGACCGAGCAGATGCTGCGGTTCTTCATCCAGCAGGTCCACCGTCGTCGCTACCTCGCCAAGCCCCGGATGGTCATCTGCGTCCCGAGCGGCATCACCGCCGTCGAGCAGCGAGCCGTCAAGGAGGCCGGCTACCAGGCCGGTGCCCGCAAGGTCTACATCATCGAGGAGCCGATGGCGGCCGCGATCGGCGCCGGGCTGCCCGTCCACCAGGCCGCCGGGAACATGGTCGTCGACGTCGGTGGCGGCACCACCGAGGTGGCCGTGATCTCCCTCGGCGGGGTCGTCACCAGCCTCTCCATCCGGACCGCCGGCGACGACCTGGACGCCGCGATCGTCGCCTGGATGAAGAAGGAGTACAGCCTGATGCTCGGCGAGCGCACCGCCGAGGAGGTGAAGATGACGCTGGGGTCGGCGTTCCCGACCCACGACGAGCCCGAGGCGGAGATCCGCGGCCGCGACATGATCAGCGGCCTGCCGCGCTCGGTGGTCGTCTCCAGCGCCGAGGTCCGCAAGGCGATCGAGGAGCCGGTGCACGCGATCATCGACGCGGTCCGGACCACCCTCGACCAGACGCCGCCCGAGCTGGCCGGCGACATCATGGACCGCGGCATCGTCCTCACCGGTGGCGGCGCCCTGCTCCGGGGGCTGGACGAGCGGCTGCGTCACGAGACCGGGATGCCCGTCCACGTCGCCGAGGACCCGCTGTCCAGCGTCGCGATGGGTGCCGGCAAGTGCGTCGAGGAGTTCGAGGGTCTGCAGCAGGTGCTGGTCTCGGAGCGCCGGCGGTACTGATGCTCCCTCACCGACCGCGCCACGTGCCCCGCCTGCTGCGGGGATACCGACCGCTGCGACCCGGGCGCGACGCCTCCGACGAACGCGCCGATCGGGCCAGGCTGCGCTCGCGGATGTTCGCTCTGGTCCTCGCCTGTCTGACCCTGATGACGCTGGACCACCACCCCGGGTCGGGCTCTCCGCTCGAGCCGGCGCGGACGGCGATGGGCGCGGTGTTCGGGCCGGTCGAGTCCGGGACGGCGTCCGTCGTCCGGCCGGTGACCGCGATCGGCGGCTGGTTCACGTCCAGGCGCTCGATGCGGCACGACATCGCCACCCTGCAGTCGGAGAACTCCCGACTGAAGGCCCAGCAGGCGACCGAGCAGTACCAGCGCAACCAGCTCGCCGAGTACCAGGGCCTCACCTCCGCCGCGGACACGCTCGGCCAGGCTCTCGTGCCGGCGCACGTCGTGGCCTACGGCCCGGCCCAGTCCTTCTCCCGGACCGTCACCATCGACGCCGGCTCCGCCGCGGGCGTCCAGCCCGACCAGACCGTGCTCAACGACGACGGGCTCGTCGGCCGGGTGCTCCGCGTGACCCGCACGACCGCCACCGTTCTCCTGATCGTCGACACCGGGTCCGTCGTCGGCGGTCGGGTCGGCGCGTCGATGCAGGTCGGGTTCCTCAGAGGCCGTGGTGGCCTCGGCGACCACGGCGCCCTGGACCTGCAGCTGGTCGACGAGGCCGAGGCACCGACCAAGGGCGACAGCATCGTCACCTGGGGGAGCAAGGACGGAGCGCCCTACGTCTCCGGCGTCCCGATCGGCCGGGTCACCGCCGTCTACGCCAGCCTGCGCGAGTCGTCGCAGCGCGCGGTGATCGAGCCGTACGTCGACTTCGGCGCCCTCGACCTGGTCGGCGTCGTCGTGCCGTCGGGCACCCGGAGCGACCGTGGCGTGATCGAGGCGGACGGGACATTGCGATGAGGTCGGTCAGAGTCGTCGTCGCGGGTGCGCTGGTCGTCGTGGCCCTGGTCCTCCAGGTCGCGGTCTTCCCGCACGTCGCCTGGGACGGGATCGTCCCCAACTTCTGCCTGCTGATCGTGGTCGCGGCCGCCTTGGTGCGCGGGCCGGCGTTCGCGGCCACCCTCGGCTTCTTCGCCGGCCTGATGCTCGACCTCGCCCCGCCGGCCGACCACGTCGCCGGACGCTGGGCGCTCGCCCTGGTCGTCGTGGGGTGCGTCGCGGGGCTGATGCGGCAGGACACCCGGATCCAGGCGACCACGGTCGTGGCGACCGTGGCGGCCTCGTCGTTCATCGGCACCTCGGTCTACGCGCTCTCCGGTCTCGTGCTCGGCGACGCCGTCGCGAGTCCGGGCGACCTGGTACGGGTGATCGTCGTCGCGCTGGTGTGGGACGTGCTGCTGACCCCGCTGGTGCTGCCGGGCGTGATGCGGCTGCTCACCCGACTGGAGCCCGCGGGCGCCCGATGAAACCGACCTCCGAACGCTCGCGGCTGCGCCTGATCGTCGTCCGGGTCCTCGTCTTCTCGCTCTTCGCGACCCTCTTCGCCCGGCTCTACTACCTCCAGATCGTCTCCGGCGACTCCTACCGGAAGGCGGCCGCATCCCAGTCGCTGCGCGAGGTCGTCGTCCAGCCGCAGCGCGGGCTCATCGTCGACGACCAGGGCCGCCCCCTGGTCGCCAACCGCACCGCCTGGGTGGTCTCCGTCGACCGCACCCTGCTCGCCAAGCTCTCCCACCGGGAGCGGTCCGTCGCGCTGCACAGGCTCGCGGACGCGGTCCGGACGCGGGAATGGAAGATCCAGCAGGCACTGCTCACCTGCGGTGACCCCGGGAGCAGGCGCGGGACGTGCTGGAACGGCTCGCCGTACCAGCCCGTGCCGGTCGCCACCGACGTGCGTCAGTCGGTCGCCCTGCGGATCCTGGAGCAGCCCGAGGACTACCCCGCCGTCGTCGCCCAGCAGCAGAGCGTGCGTTCCTACCCCCAGCCGTACGGCGTGAACCTCGCCGACGTCGTCGGCTACCTGAGCCCGATCACCGCCGGTGAGCTCTCGCAGGCGAAGAAGGACCACGACACGTCGGTGAACGGCGCCAGCACGGTGGGTCGCGCCGGGATCGAGCAGGAGTACGACCGCTACCTGCGCGGCCGCCCGGGCTACCAGAAGGTCGCCGTCGACTCGATGGGCCGGGTGCTGGGTGACGAGGGGAAGGTCGAGGGTCGCCCCGGCGACACCCTGGTCACCTCGATCGACGCCCGCGTCCAGGCCACGGCCGAGCAGGCCCTGCACGACGCGATCACGACGGCGCGCGCGACGTACGACCCGGTCACCCACCGCAACTACCGCGCGGACTCGGGTGCCGCGATCGTGCTGGAGGCCAAGACCGGCCGCGTCGTCGCGATGGCGAGCCAGCCGACGTACGACCCCGGTCAGTGGGTGGGCGGGATCAGCACGAAGGACCTGGCCCGGCTGTACTCGCCCCAGGCCGGCGACCCGCTGCTGGCGCGGGCCTACCAGGGCCAGTTCGCTCCCGGCTCGACCTGGAAGCCGTTCATGACGGTCGGGGCGTTCAACCACGGGTTCGGCCCGAACACCCGGCTCGACTGCTCGTCGGGGTTCCAGGTCGGCAACCGGCTCTTCCACAACTACGAGTCCGAGTCGCTCGGCATGATCGACTTCGCGAAGGCGTTGCAGTACTCCTGCGACACGTTCTTCTACCGGGTCGGGTACCAGTTCTGGGCGAGGTTCGGCAGCGACCCGACCAACCTGCACGCGCGCGACCCGCTGGTGAACGAGGCCAAGGCGTTCGGCTTCGGCCGGCCGACCGGGATCGACGTGCCGGGTGAGTCGGCGGGCCGGATCGCCGACCGGTCGTGGAAGCTCGCCTACTGGAAGTCGATGAAGGGCTACTACTGCAAGATCGACCGGAAGCCGCCGCCGGGCGCCAGCGGGTTCCTCAAGCTGTTCGCGCACGAGTTCTGCCTCGAGGGCAGCTACTACCGCGCCGGTGATGCCGTGAACTTCGCGATCGGCCAGGGCGACACCCTGGTCACGCCGTTGCAGCTGGCGCGGGCCTACGCCGCGCTGTCCAACGGCGGCACGCTCTACGAGCCGCGGATCGCCAAGGCGATCGTCGGCCCGAACGGCAAGGTCGTGAAGCGGATCCAGCCGAAGGTCCAAGGACACGTCGCCGACCCCGCGCACGCGATCTCCTACGTCACCAACGCCCTGCTCGGGACCGCCAAGTTCGGGACGATGGCCTGGAAGATGAACGGCTTCCCGCTCGACCGCGTGCACATCCGGTCCAAGACCGGGTCGGCCGAGGTCTACGGCAAGCAGTCCACCTCGTGGGTCGCGTCGTACGACGACAACTACGTGGTGCTGATGATGGTGTCCCAGGCCGGCACCGGCTCGGGCACCTCCGGTCCGGGCGTCCGCAAGATCTGGGAGTCGCTGTACGGCGTGCACGGCTCGTCGGTCGACCCGAAGGACTCGCTGATTCCCGGCCTGGTCGCACCCGCGGCCCTGCCGTCCTTCCAGCCGGACGGGTCCATCCTGCCGCCACGGCCCCGATCCCGGACCCAGCCGTGAACGGCCGCCTGCGGAACCCCGGCATCGACCGGGTCCTGATGCTGGCCGTGCTCGGCCTGCTCGTGCTCGGCACCCTGTTGGTCTGGTCGGCCACGTCGCACCGCGACGACCTCACCCACGGTGACCCCACGGCGTACCTGAAGAAGCAGCTGGTCAACGTCTGCATCGGCCTGGTGCTGATGGTCGTCGTGATGGCCACCGACCACCGGTGGGTGCGGATCGTCGCGCCGCTGGTGTACGTCGCCTCGCTCGGCGGGCTGGTCCTGGTGCTGACGATGGGCACCACGGTCAACGGCTCACGGTCCTGGATCGACGTCGCGGGGATGTCGATCCAGCCCTCGGAGTTCGCCAAGCTCGCCGTCGTGATCGGGATGGCCCTGCTGGTCGCCGAGCGCAACGAGGGGCGGCGCACCCGCGTCGGCGCCGTGGAGGTGGTCGGGATGCTGCTCGTCGCCGGCCTGCCGGCGTCGCTGATCATCCTGCAGCCCGACCTCGGCACGCTGCTGGTGCTGTCGGCGACCGTCTTCGGGGTGCTGGCCGTCGCCGGTGCGCCGCGGCTCTGGTTGGTCCTCCTCGCCACCGGCGGCGGTGTGGCGGCGGTCGCGGCGTTCGCCGGACACCTCCTGAAGCCCTACCAGGTCGACCGCTTCCTGGCCTTCACCAATCCTGACCTCGACCCGCGCGGTGCCGGCTACAACACCGAGCAGGCGCGGATAGCGGTCGGCAACGGCGGGTGGTTCGGCCAGGGGCTGTTCCACGGCTCCCAGACGCGCTCGGGCTTCGTCCCCGAGCAGCACACCGACTTCATCTTCACCGTCGCCGGGGAGGAGCTCGGCCTGGTCGGGGCCGGCGTCCTGATCGCCCTCCTCGGCCTGGTGATCTGGCGCGCGCTGGTGATCTCGGCACTCTCGACCGACCTCTTCGGCCGCGTGGCCGCGGCCGGCATCGCCTGCTGGTTCGGCTTCCAGGCCTTCCAGAACATCGGGATGTGCCTCGGGATCATGCCGGTCACCGGCGTACCGCTGCCCTTCGTGTCGTACGGCGGGTCCTCCATGTTCGCCGGGATGCTCGCGATCGGGCTGCTCCACAACCTGCACCTCCGGGCGACGGCGTCGTCGCCCACCCAGTACGCCCGGCCGGTCAGCCAGACCCATCTCGTCAGCCGCTGACCCGCCTCGACGGGACCGGCAGGCGGAGGACCGCGTGGACGATCAGTCCCGCGACCAGTGCCCAGAACGCCGGGCCGATCCCGGCCAGCGTGAACCCGGACGCCGCGACCACGAACGTGACGACCGCCGCCGTCCGGTCCGGGATCTCGGCGACCGCCGCGGACAGGGCCGCTCCCAGCGTGCCGAGCAGGCCGACGCCGGCCACCGTCCCCACGACGGCGACGGGGGCGGCTGCGAGGTAGCTCACCAGCGGGGTCGTCACCACGGCGAGCACCAGGAACGTCGAGCCGAACGCCGCCGCGGCCGGCCACCGGCGAGCGGGATCGGGGTGGGCCTCGGGGGACGCGGGGACGGCGGCACTGATCGCGGCCAGGTTGATGGCATGGCCACCGAACGGCGCGCCGAGGACCGTGCCGACACCGGTCGTCGTCATCGCCTCGCGCCACGGCACCTCGAAGCCGAAGGACTTGAGGATCGCGACGCCCGGGACGTTCTGCGCCGCCATCGTGACGACGTACAACGGGAGGGCGATGCTTACGACGGCGCCCAGGCTGAGGTGGGGCGTGGTCCAGGTCAGCTGCGGGACCCAGGGGCCGGCGACACCGCTGGTGCGGGCCGCGTCGACGCCGACGACGAGCAGCAGGACGACGAACGCCGCGGGCACCGACCACCGCGGCGCCAGGCGCGCCAGGACCAGCCAGGTGAGGAGGATCGGCGCCACCTGCCACGGATGGGAGCGCAGCGCCGTGACCGGGGCCAGGCAGAGCTCCAGGACCACGCCGGCGAGCATCGCCTGGGCGATCGGGGCGGGGATGCGGTTGATCAGTCGGGCCAGGGTCGGCAGGGCGCCGGTGAGCAGGACCAGCAGCCCGGTCACGACGAAGGCTCCGACCGCGGCCGGCCAGCCGCCCCCGACCGCGTGGGTGCTGGCCAGCACGGCGGCCCCCGGCGTCGACCAGGCCAGGGTGAGCGGGCGCCGGTGCCGCCGGCTCAGCCACAGGGTGCCGACCCCGGTCGCGGCCGACACGGCGACGAGCCCCGACGTGGCCTGGACGTCGGTCGCGCCGACCGAGCGCAGACCCGCGAGGACGACGGCGAACGAGCTGGTGTAGCCGACGACGGCGATCCCGACACCCGCGAGCAGAGGCTGTCGTTCCATGGACGGAACCCTAGGGAGGGTCGATCGCGTCAGCGCTTGCGGCGTGGGATGAGCCGTCCGGCCTTCGTCACCAGGTCGCCGAGTGCCTCGGTGGTGGGGTCGTCGTCCTCGGCCGTGATCGCGTCGGCAGCGGACTCGAGGTCCCAGGAGCCACCCGTGGCCCGGGTCGACACCGCGTCGTTGGCGGCGACGGCCCAGAGCTGGTGGACGGGGTCGATCGCGTAGGGCTGGTCGAACCCGTCGAAGCGGGTGAGCCACGAGGTGTCCACCTCGATGTCACGCGGGAGCTCCGCACGTTGCTGGAGGTCGCCCGCGTGACGCTCCTTCGCCGACTCCAGCACCAGCCACCGGCGATCGGTGGCGACGAGGAGGTAGCGGTCGCGTTCGTGGAAGAACGGCCAGACAGCCGCGGCCACCGCCCGCACCGCGCGGCCCGGACGTGACGAGGCCGGGATCACGACGTCGAGGGACTCGCCCGCGTCCAGGAACGGCGCGACACGAGGGCGGAGCTCCTCCCGGGCGCGCACCACGTCGTGGCCGTTCACCGGGGCTCCTCGAACGCGCGCCGGAAGATCGCGTCGTGGGCCTCGCGCGCCTCGACGCGGGTGCGGAGGAGGTCGTCCGCCACCTCGTCCGGGTCGATGCCCACCTCGAGCGCCTCGTCGGGCACCCGCACCAGGGGGAGGTCGGCGTCGGCGAAGTGGCGCCGAGCCGTCCGGAACGCGTCGTCGAGGAGGGCTGCGCCCTCGGGCCCTGCTCGGTGGGCGAAGACGTCGTCCCAGCTGATCTCGCCGGCGGCGACACGGCGTGCCACCCGGCGCAGCGAGTCGGGCGCGTGCGGGCTGTCGGCCGCTCGCGCGAGCAGGGCGCGGGTCTCCGCGTCGACGCCGCGCGACCGGCGTTCCTCCAGGAAGGCCCGGTTGTCGGCCAGTGCCCGATCGACGCGGTCGGTCTCGGCGCGGAGCGGCTCGAGCACGGCGTCGATGGCGGCGCCGGCGTCGAGACCGTCAGGCGATGCCGGGGGCACTCGGTCCTCCGTAGGGCCTGGTCGGGGTGTCGCCCAGGTGCGACAGGTTGTCGAGGTGCCCTGGGATGCTGCCGAGCGCGCCGATCAGGTCCTTGAGCTTGGTGACCTCGCCGTCGATCGCCTGGGGGATGTGGGTGGCGAGGTGGTAGAGGTCGGCGAGCTTCTGGAACCCCTTGACCGCGAGGTTGGCGGCCTGGATCACGTGCTTGACCAGCATCACGATCTTGTACGCGCGGTAGAACGCGACCAGGGCCTCCTCGCACTTCTTCGCCGCGACCGCCTCGCCGATGCCGCACCACCAGCCGGCCGCGAGCGCGGCCGCACCGATCTCGACGTCGTGGATCACGCTCTCGAGGAGGTTGACGCACTGCTGGTAGAGCGACTTCCACCTCTCGGCCAGCTGGCCCAGCGCGTACTGGATCGCGAGCGGGATCTCGGACTCGGCGTGCAGGCCGTTGCCGAGGCGGACGCCGTACTCGTGGAAGCTGGTCGCTGCCACGCCGTCCCAGACTCCGTCCACGTTGGCGGTGTTGGTGAGCACGTCGTCGCCGTGGGCCCTGAGCATCCGCGAGACGTCCGCCCACGACTCGCCCCGTGACGTCAGCGTCGTCCAGTTGCCCACGATCGCGTCGATCGGTTCGGTGATGTGGTGGCCGGTGAACTTGTGGAAGACCCAGTCGATGGCGCGGACGTCTGCGTCCATCCCGTCGCGGATCTTCTTCGCCGGGTCGGGCTCGATGCCGTGGCAGGTGGCGTAGATGCGATGCTCCGCCCAGGCTCCGCCCGACCCGATCGGTGCGTCGCTCTGGTGGCCCACGGACACGGCCTTCTTGTCCATCCCCTGGGCGACGGCGAGGTCGACCTTCGAGTACTGGTCGGCGGTGGTCACCAACGCCGTCCCGGTGCTCGCCACGACCGTCGCGAGGTCGTCGTAGTGGTGGCCGAAGACGACCGCCGTCTCGTGGATCGCCGGCGCGATGATGTCGAGCAGCCCGTCCATGTCCGCGGTCTGACCGGCCTCGGCCCGCGTGGTCTCCGCGGTGGCGCCGACGTTGGCGGCGCCGAAGGTGTGGAAGTGGGTGCCGAACGCCCGCAGCCGTGGGATCTCCACCTGAAGCTCGCTCATGGCTCGTCCTCCGAGTGATCCGAGTCATCCGCGTCCCGTGCGGCCGCGATGCTGATCAGGCTCCCCCGGATCGGAACCGGCCAAACCGGCGTCCCGGGGCGCGGTGCGACACAGATTCATCGGTTGTCTCCGGCAACCGATAGGATGGGTCTCGATGACCAGCCCAGCTCAGCACTCACCCGCGACCGCCTCGTCGGAGTCGGGTGAGTACACCCACCGCCAGATCCTCACCATCATCACCGGCCTGATGATGGGCATGTTCCTCGGTGCCCTCGACCAGACCATCGTCTCGACGTCGATCCGCACCATCGCCGACGACCTGCACGGACTGTCGGTCCAGGCGTGGGTCACCACGGCGTACCTGATCACCTCGACGATCACGACGCCGATCTACGGCCGCCTCGGCGACATCTACGGCCGCAAGAAGCTCTTCATGTTCGCGATCTCGCTGTTCATCGCCGGCTCGGCGCTGTGCTCGTTCGCGAGCTCGATGTACATGCTCGCCGCCTTCCGCGCCGTCCAGGGTCTCGGCGCCGGCGGCCTGTTCACCCTCGTGCTGGCGATCATCGGCGACATCGTGTCGCCGCGTGAGCGAGCCCGCTACACCGGGTACTTCATGGCGACGTTCGGTACGTCGAGCGTGCTCGGACCGGTGATCGGCGGCTTCTTCGCCTCCCACGCCGTGATCCTCGGCCTGACCGGCTGGCGCTGGGTGTTCCTGGTCAACGTGCCGATCGGGATCGCGGCACTCTTCGTCGTCTACCGCACCCTCCACGTGCACCACCACCGGCGCGACGCGCGGATCGACTGGGGCGGCGCGGTGGCCCTGGTCGTCGCCCTCGTCCCGCTCCTCACCGTGGCGGAGCAGGGCCGATCGTGGGGCTGGGCCTCCACCGGGGCGATGGTCTGCTACCTGATCGGCGCGGTCGGCGTGGGCTCCTTCTACGCCGTCGAGCGCCGGATGGGCGACGACGCGATGATCCCGCTGCGGATGTTCACGATCCGTCCGGTGGCCGTGGGGATCGGCGCCAACATCATCACCGGCATGGCGCTGTTCGGCGGGGTGCTGGTGCTGCCGCTCTACATGCAGATCGTGCACGGCGCCTCACCGATGAAGTCCGGCTTCCTGATGCTGCCGATGGTGATCGGCCTGATGACCGCCTCGATCATCTCGGGTCAGGTGATCTCGCGCACCGGTCGCATCCGCGGCTTCCCGATCTTCGGCTCGGCCCTCTCGGCGCTGGCGCTGCTGGCGCTCTCGCGGATCACCGCCGACACGGCGCTGCCGCTCGTGATGGGCCTGATGCTGGTCCTGGGCTACGGCCTGGGCAACTGCATGCAGCCGCTGCTGCTGATCCTCCAGTCGGCGGTGCCGCCGCGCGACATCGGGGTGGCCACCGCATCGGCGACCTTCTTCCGCCAGATCGGCGGCACCATCGGCGTCGCACTCTTCCTGTCGATCCTGTTCGGCCAGGTCGGCGGCCACGTCGGCACCGCGCTGCAGAGCGAGTCGCAGACGCCGGCGTTCCAGCAGGCTCTCCAGCATCCCGTGACGCCCCTCGACCGGCAGTTCGCCGAGTCGTTGCAGACCCATGGGCACAGCCCGCTGCTCGGGCAGGTGACCGAGGACTCGTCGTTCATCCAGAAGCTCTCGCCGGCGCTGGCCCATCCGTTCAAGGTCGGGTTCGCCGAGTCGATGGACATCGTCTTCCTGTGTGCCGGGCTGATCGGGCTGCTGGCGTTCTTCATCCTCCTGCTGATGCCGAAGGTCGAGCTGCGGGCGACGTCGGCGAGCGCCGCGGTGCGTTCCGAGGCGGCGCCGACAGCACCGGTGACCGACCAGGTCTGAGCGGTTCCCTTCCGGCGCTCGTTGGTGCGAGCATGGGCAGTGCTCTCGGTGTCCCGATGCTGGGGAGACGCTGATGGACCTGAACACGCTGTACCACCGGACCGTGGAGGCCTGGGCCGACCGGGTGAACGCCGTCGGACCCGACCAGTGGGACGACCCGACACCCTGTCGCGACTGGACGGTGCGCGACCTGGTCAACCACGTGGTCGGCGAGGACCGGTGGACGGTGCCGCTCGTCGAGGGCAGCACCATCGCCGACGTGGGGAGCAGTCTCGACGGCGACCTGCTGGGCGAGGACCCGGTGCGCGCCGCACTGGACGCGGCGATGGAGGCGACGAGGGCGACGACCCAGAAGCTGCCGCACGGGGGCACCGTTCACCTGTCCTACGGCGAGGAGCGGCTGACCGAGTACGTCCACCAGCTGGCCACCGACCACCTGATCCACAGCTGGGACCTGGCGGTGGCGACCGGTGGTGACACCCGCCTCGACCCACATCTGGTGAGCGAGGTGGGCGGGTGGTTCACCGAGCGCGAGGAGATGTACCGGTCGGGCGGTGCGATCGGTCCGCGTGGAGTCTCACACGGCGGTGCCCAGGGTGACCTGCTCGCGTCGTTCGGTCGCGACTCGGAGTGGGGACCGGTCCACGCCGGGCTGGCGAGGTTCTCCGCGGCCTTCGGAGGCGGCGACATCGACACGATCATGTCGTTGATGACCGACGACTGTCTGTTCGAGGCGACGGGGCCGGCGCCGGACGGCGCGTCTCACGAGGGAGCGGGCGCCGTACGCCAGGTCTGGGACGAGGTGTTCGGCGAGACCCCCGACGCCGCCTTCTCCGAGGAGGAGTCGTTCGTCTGCGGCGACCGGGGAGTGCTGAGGTGGCGCTTCAGCTGGACCGGGGACGACGGGGAGCCCGGTCACGTGCGGGGCGCCGACGTCCTCCGCTTCCGCGACGGGAAGGTCTGCGAGAAGCTCTCCTACGTCAAGGGCTGACCCGCTGTGTTTGGATGGTCGCCATGAGCAGCTCGGACTCGATCGACGCCTCCTCCGACATCCACGACCAGCCGGAGCACTCCGTGCCAGACCTCGATCCGGCGATCGCCGAGGCGGTCGACGGGGTCACCAACCGGTTCGGTGCCGAGGGGCTGGAGGCGATGATCCGCTACGCCGAGAGCTCGCTCGCCGACGCCCGGGCGGCCCTCGAGGAGCTGGCCGAGGCCGTCGACCCGGACTGACCGGAGCTCACACCAGGGTCCCGCGGACGCGCACGTCGATGGGCCGCCCGAGCATCGTGACGTCGGTCGCCAGGTCGCCGTCGACCACCAGCAGGTCCGCCGAGAGGCCGGGTGCGAGTCGGCCCGTCGTACGCCCCAGGCCGCAGTCATCGGCCGCTGTCGACGTGGCCGTCGCCAGCACCTCGGTCGTCGAGAAGCCGGCGTCCCGCAGCTGCACGATCGCCCGCCACAGGCCCCCGTGCGGCTTGGGTGGCGTGACGCCCGCGTCCAGCCCGCTGACCACCCGGATGCCCGCCTCACGCACCCGGGCCAGCTGACCGGCCCGGCGCTGGCTGACCTCGATCGGGGTGAACCCGAGCCGCCCCACGAGCGCCTGGATCTGGGGTGGCGCCAGCTCGATCGGCAGGACCTTCTCCGGGTCGAACCCGAGGGTCGGGTCGAGCGTCACCCCCGCAGCCGCGATCGCGTCGATCAGGTCGTCGGGGACCGAGACGCCCTGCTCGGTCAGCATCGTGGCGTGCTCGAGACCGTCGACCCCGGCCGCCATCGCGTGGCGGGCACCGGCCTCGGAGTGACAGTGCGCGACGATCCGGAGCCCCGCCGCGTGCGTCTCCTCGACGGCGGCCCGCACCTCCTCCGCGGTGAACTGCACGCCGAACAGGTCCGTCCCCACCGTCAGCATCCCGCCGCCGGCCATCACCTTCACCAGGTCGACGCCGTGCTCGATGCGCTCACGCACGGCCGCGCGCACCGCGTCGACACCCTCGACCGCCCCGCCCAGGTAGTGGCAGTGGCCGCCGACCACCGTCAGGGGCGGTCCGGCGGCCACGATCCGTGGCTCACCCGGAGTCCGTCGGTCCCGCGCGTGCAGCGTCCGGTAGCGCGTGTCCCCGAGGTCGCGCACGGTCGTGACGCCGGCGGCGGCCTGCGCCGCGAGGGAGCGGCTGATGGCAGCGTCCACACCCTCGTCCTCCAGGGTGCCGGTGAGCTCGAGGCTTCCGGCACTCCCGGGCCGGGTCCCCTCGGCGACCAGGTGGACGTGCGCGTCGATGAGACCCGGCAGGAGCGTCCCGCCGTACGTCGTGACCTCGACGTCGTCGGGCACGTCGTACGCCAGCGGCTCGAGGCCGGCGATCAGGCCGTCCTCGACGAGGACCGTCGCACCGCCGGCGAGGAACCGCTCACCGTCGAAGCAGTGCTCCGCCTTGACCGCCTCCATGACCGTCGGTCAGCGCGCGAGGTTGCGCAGGCGCGACCGGGCCCGCGAGTCGGCGCCGATCTTCACCAGCTCGGCGGCCTTGCCCAGCCCGTAGGGCGGCATGTTGCCGTAGATCGACTCGTACTCCCCGGCGCGCACGAGGTAGGTCTCGTGCCAGATGCCGGTGCGGTCACTCGTGGCGACGCGCTTCCTGTAGCTGCGCCAGGTGGCCAGGTGTGGATCGCCGTCGTCGCGGGCGAACGCCTCGAGGGTCTCGAAGGAGCGCCAGTACTGGATCACCATCGTGCTGATCCCGGCGTTCTGATAGCCGAGCAGACCCTTCTCGGGGTGCTGGGTCAGGTGCGCGAGCATCGCGCGCATCCCGTTCTTGAACTCACCCAGGTCTCGTAGCGACCGCAGCGGATGGGTCTTCTCCAGGCGCGCCCCGATGATGAAGACGACGAAGTCGCCCTCGATCTGCGCCGTCCACCGTCCCTGATTGATCTCCGTCATGACGGGAGTGTCCTCGCTCGGCGAGCGTCGGCACATCCGCCGTGAGAGCGAACGTCAGGCCCGCCGGCTGCGTGCCCAGCGGGCCACGGCGGAGGTGGCGGGGTTGCGGATGAAGGCTCGTCGGAGCCCGCTGCTCCTCGAGCTCGTCGCCGCCGGCGGCGGTCGGTGCTGGGGGGCGCTCGCCGGTGCGGACTTCCGGCGTCCCTTCGTCTTGGTCACGAGGAGCACGGGTCGCCCGAAGAGGTCGACCTCCTTGATCCGCAACGCCTGCGGGCGAGCGGCCACCAACGCGCGGACCGCGGCCAGGAGAGGCTCGGGATCGCCGTGCACGCCGTACAGCTTCTGGGGTGTCAGCGCCACCGGGATCAGCCCGTCGTGGAGCGCGGAGTCCCAGATGGCCGCCGCGACGCCAGGACACGCCGGCTTGCGCCAGTCGTCGAAGACCACGACGCCGTCAGTCCGGAGGAGCTTCTTGACCGAGCGGCAGTCGTCGGCCACGTCCTCGTACTGGTGCGACCCGTCGACGTGGATGAACCGGGCTGCGCCCGACGTCACGTGGTTGACCACGTCGGTGCTCAGGGCCTGGACCACGGTCGGGAGGGACTCGTGGATCGAGAGGTAGTTCTCCTCGAACTGGGTCCGGCTGAGGTTGGTGAAGTAGTTGCGACCCTGCGTCCGTTCGGACGACTCGTCGGCGATGCCCAGGAGCTCGGGGTCACCGAAGGTGTCGACGACGACGAACTGCTCGTCAGGGCGCAGGTAGTCACCGATCACGACGGCGCTCTTGCCCTTGAAGGCGCCGATCTCCACCAGGTCGCCGCCCGGCGATGTCCGCTGCGCCTCCAGGATCCCGCGGAACATGGCGTGGTCGGTCCAGCTGAACCAGCCATCGATGTCCCGATAGGTCCTGCTCCCACTCGTCATCCGCACATCGTAGGCTGAGGCCTTTCCCCCCAGGACCGAGAGGTGTGCTGTGGACGTGCGTCCTCTCGACGACCGGGCAGACGGGCCCCGACGGCCCGCCGGTCAGTCGTTGTTCCCCCGGTTGGAGAGGCGCCTCGACTCGGTCTCCAAGCCGATCCAGTACGTCGGTGGTGAGCTGAACTCCACCGTGAAGAACTGGGACTGCAGCATCGACGGCCCCACCGTCCGCTGGGCCCTGATGTACCCCGACGCCTACGAGGTCGGGCTGCCCAACCAGGGCGTCCAGATCCTCTACGAGGTGCTCAACGAGCGCGACTGGATCCTCGCCGAACGGTCGTACGCCGTGTGGCCCGACATGGAGGCGGTGATGCGCGAGGACCGGATCCCGCAGTTCACCGTCGACGCCCACCGGCCGGTGCGCGACTTCGACCTGTTCGGGATCAGCTTCTCCACCGAGCTCGGCTACACCAACCTGCTCAACGCCCTCGACCTCGGCGGCATCCCGTTGCACGCCGTCGACCGTGGCGACGACGACCCGGTCGTGATCGCCGGCGGTCACGCGGCGTTCAACCCCGAGCCGATCGCCGACTTCGTCGACGCGGCGGTGCTCGGTGACGGCGAGGAGATCGTGCTGGCCATCTCGGAGGTCGTCCGGGAGTGGAAGCGCGAGGACCGCCCTGGCGGGCGCGACGAGCTGCTGCGCCGACTCGCTGTCTCGGAGAACGTCTACGTCCCGAAGTTCTACGACGTCGCCTACGCCGCCGACGCCACCATCGAGGCCGTCGTGCCCAACCGACCGGGCATCCCGTTCCGGATCCGCAAGCACACGCTGATGGACCTCGACCGGTGGCCCTACCCGGCCAAGCCGTTGGTACCCCTCGCCGAGACCGTCCACGAGCGGTTCAGCGTCGAGATCTTCCGCGGCTGCACCCGCGGCTGCCGGTTCTGCCAGGCCGGGATGATCACCCGCCCCGTGCGCGAGCGGTCGATCGAGACGATCGGGGCCATGGTCGAGAACGGCATCCGGAAGTC
>Ga0070665_100000867_pt1 | contig 39214 bp, 42 predicted proteins | sample KBSS13metaG_FD_65862 | JGI IMG/M metagenome (GOLD analysis project Ga0070665, IMG submission 65862) | Switchgrass rhizosphere microbial communities from Kellogg Biological Station, Michigan, USA - KBS S1-3 metaG | ecosystem: Host-associated > Plants > Roots > Rhizosphere > Soil ... | reverse complement strand
CGGTCGGAGCGAAGCTGCTCCTCGACCTCTTCGAACAGATCCGTCAAACGGGGGCTCCGGACTCGGTGCGCGGCGCGCGCAGAGGCGGGGAACCTATAGCGCGGCGCCAGCGGCTGCAACGTTGCTTAAGCCCTCATCCCCGCACGTACGGAGAGGGTTCTCACCCCGCCTTGGCGAAGTAGATCTCGGCGGGTCCGGGGAAGCGCCGCGCGCGCACGTCTTCGGCGTAGGCCGCCGCGGCCCGGCCGATCTCCCCCTTCAGGTCGGCGTAACGGCGGACGAACTTGGGCGTCCAGTCGAACAGGCCCAGCATGTCGTCGATCACCAGCACCTGGCCGTCGCAGCCGGCCGAGGCGCCGATGCCGATGGTCGGCACGTTCACGGCCTCGGTGATCTCCTTGGCCAGGCCCTCGGCCACGCCCTCGACGACGATCGCGAAGGCCCCGGCCGCCTCGCTGGCCCGTGCGGCGTCCAGGATGCGGCGACGCTCCTCCGCCTGCTTGCCCTTGGCCTTGAAGGCGCCATCCGTGAGCACCGCCTGCGGCAGCAAGCCAACGTGACTCATCACGGGGATACCGCGCTTCACCAGGAATTCAATGGTCTCGACGACGGTCTCGCCGGCCTCCACCTTCACAGCCTGGGCGCCGGTCTCCTTCATGATCCGCGCCGCGTTCGCATAGGCGACCTCAGGCGAGCCTTCGTAGGAGCCGAACGGCATGTCGATGACCACCATCGCCTTTGTCGAGCCGCGCATGACCGCCTGGCCGTGCAGGATCATCATGTCGACCGTAACGCCGACCGTGTTCGGCAGGCCATGGACCACCATACCTAGCGAGTCGCCGACCAGCAGCACATCGCAGTGCTCGTCGAGGATCTCCGCCACCGGCGCGGTGTAGGCTGTCAGGCAGACGATCGGCGTCTTGCCCTTTCGCGCGGTTATGTCCGGGGCGGCGAGCCTGCGGACGGCGTCCTGGCGATGCGACGACACTGATCGGTTCTCCTCAAACGGACGCGTCGGGGCGTTGCGCCATAGATTGTGACGCGCGGCGCGCTTTCCATAGCACGCCCGCGCCTATCGGCCGAACGCGCTCTCGTACTCGGCGGGCTTGAAGCCCACGAGCAGCTTGCCGTCCGCCTCCAGGATCGGCCGCTTGATCATCGAGGGCTGCGCCAGCATCAGGTCGACGGCCTTGGCGGCATCCAGGCCCTGGCGGTCCGCCTCGGGCAGCTTGCGGAAAGTGGTGCCTGCCCGGTTGAGCACGGTTTCCCAGCCCAGCTCGCGCACCCAGCCTTCGAGCTTCGCCCGGTCGATCCCCTGCTTCTTGTAGTCGTGGAAGCCATAGGCGACGCCGTGGTCGTCCAGCCAGGTCCAGGCCTTCTTCATGGTGTCGCAGTTGCGGATCCCATAGAGGGTCGTCATGTCCGTCTCCCGATTTCGGCCAAGGGCTTAGGCCGCGATTCTGCCCTCGCCTCGCAACTGGACCTTGTCGCGCGCCTTCGGCAAAATGGCCGCAAGAACATGTTGGGCGCCAGCGAGCGCTAAGGAGGAGCGTACGATGCAAGGCATGGACGGCGAACAGTGCCCGTTCGACTTCAACTTCGATCCCCGGACCTTCAAGGTCGGTGATCTGGTCAGCTATCGCGTGCCGGAGCAGTTCCAGGACTTCCCGTTCGTTGGCGTGCTGCTGGAAGTGCACGAAGACCACGTGTTCCTGGCCTCCAATCCCCAGGCTCCCGACGACCGCATGCGCGCGACCCGCGAGGCGCGGCCGATCGTGGCGGCGGACCAGATCTGATCGACAAGCGCTCGGGTCGACCTGCCCGCGGGTTGACCTGACCGCCAAACGACGTACCTGAGGCGTGTCCCGCGCCTGCGCGGACTATTTGCTGAGACCACGCCATGCCCGCTTATCGTTCCCGCACCTCCACCCACGGCCGCAACATGGCCGGCGCCCGGGGGCTCTGGCGCGCGACGGGCATGAAGGACGCCGACTTCGGCAAGCCGATCATCGCGGTGGTGAACTCCTTCACCCAGTTCGTGCCCGGCCACGTGCACCTGAAGGACTTGGGCCAGCTGGTCGCGCGCGAGATCGAGCGGGCCGGCGGCGTGGCCAAGGAGTTCAACACCATCGCCGTCGACGACGGCATCGCCATGGGCCACGACGGCATGCTCTACAGCCTGCCCTCGCGCGACCTGATCGCCGACAGCGTCGAGTACATGGTGAACGCCCACACCGCCGACGCGATGGTCTGCATCTCCAACTGCGACAAGATCACGCCCGGCATGCTGATGGCCGCGCTGCGGCTCAACATCCCCGCGGTGTTCGTCTCCGGCGGGCCAATGGAGGCCGGCAAGGTCGTGCTGAAGGGCAAGGAGGTCGCCCTCGACCTCGTCGACGCCATGGTCGCGGCCGCCGACGAAAGTGTCTCCGACGCGGAGGTGGCGATGATCGAGCGGTCGGCCTGCCCGACCTGCGGCTCCTGCTCGGGCATGTTCACCGCCAACTCGATGAACTGCCTGACCGAGGCGTTGGGCCTGTCGCTGCCCGGCAACGGCTCGACGCTCGCCACCCACGCCGACCGCGAGCGGCTGTTCCTGGAAGCCGGCCACCTGATCGTCGACATCACCCGGCGCTGGTACGAGCAGGACGACGCCAGCGTGCTGCCGCGCTCGGTCGCCAGCTTCAAGGCGTTCGAGAACGCCATCGCGCTCGATATCGCCATGGGCGGCTCGACGAATACGGTGCTGCACCTCCTGGCCGCCGCCTACGAGGCCGGCGTCGACTTCACCATGGATGACATCGACCGGATGTCGCGCAAGGTGCCGTGCCTCTCCAAGGTCGCCCCCGCCAAGCAGGACGTGCACATGGAGGACGTCCACCGCGCGGGCGGCATCATGGCCATCCTCGGCGAGCTGGAGCGCGGCGGCCTGCTGCACACCGATTGCCCGACCGTGCACAGCGCCACCCTGGGCGAGGCGATCTCGCGCTGGGACATCCGCCGCGCCAACAGCGAAGCGGTGCACACCTTCTATCGCGCCGCGCCCGGCGGCGTGCCGACCCAGGTCGCCTTCAGCCAGAACCGGCGCTGGGACGAGCTGGACATGGACCGCGAGGGCGGCGTGATCCGCGACGTCGAGCACGCCTTCTCCAAGGACGGCGGCCTGGCGGTGCTGAAGGGCGACCTCGCGCTCGAGGGCTGCATCGTCAAGACCGCCGGGGTCGACGAGAGCATCCTGGTCTTCGCCGGGCCGGCCAAGGTCTATGAGAGCCAGGACGCGGCGGTCAGCGCCATCCTGACCGGCAAGGTCGTGGCGGGCGACGTGGTGGTGATCCGCTACGAAGGCCCGCGCGGCGGCCCCGGCATGCAGGAGATGCTCTATCCGACGAGCTATCTGAAGTCGAAGGGCCTGGGCAAAGCCTGCGCCCTGATCACCGACGGGCGGTTTTCCGGCGGCACCTCGGGCCTCTCCATCGGCCACGTCTCGCCCGAGGCGGCCGAGGGCGGCCTGATCGGCCTGGTCGAGGACGGCGACCGCATCGAGATCGACATCCCCGGCCGCAGCATCCGCCTGGCGGTGGACGAAGCGACCATCGCCCAACGCCGCGCGGCGATGGAGGCCAAGGGCGCCGAGGCCTGGAAGCCGGCCCAGCGCGAACGGAAGATCTCGGCCGCGCTTCGGGCCTATGCCGCCTTCACCACCAGCGCCGCCCGCGGCGCGGTGCGCGACGTCGACCAGCCGCGGCGGTAGTCCGGTTCCGTAGGGCTCGGAGCGGGCCGCCATGGCCGCCCTGATGCTGCAAGGCTGCGGCTCGGACGTGGGCAAGTCCGTGCTGGTCGCGGGCCTGTGCCGGCTCTTCGCCAATCGCGGCCTGAGGGTGCGCCCCTTCAAGCCGCAGAACATGTCGAACAACGCCGCCGTCACCGTCGACGGCGGCGAGATCGGCCGCGCCCAGGCGTTGCAAGCGCTGGCCTGCCGCACCCCGCCGACGGTCGACATGAACCCGGTGCTGATCAAGCCGCAGAGCGACCGCTCCGCCCAGGTGGTGGTGCGCGGCCGGGTCCAGGGGACCCTGGACGCGGCCGCCTACCAGAACCGCAAGGGCGAGCTGCTGGACCTCGTGCTGGAGAGCCACCGGCGGCTCGCCGCCGAGTGCGACCTGGTGATCGTCGAGGGCGCGGGCAGCCCGGCGGAGACCAACCTGCGCCGCGGCGACATCGCCAACATGGGATTCGCCCTGGCGGCTCAGGTCCCGGTGGTGCTGGTCGGCGACATCGACCGCGGCCATGTGATCGCCGCTCTGGCCGGCGCCCGCGCGGTTCTCGCGGCCGATGATGCGGCGGCCATCAAAGGCTTCATCATCAACAAGTTCCGCGGAGATCCCGACCTGTTCGACGAGGGCCGCCGGACGATCGTCGAGCTGACCGGCTGGCCGGACCTCGGGCTCGTGCCCTGGCTTTCCGCCGCCGCTCGGCTGCCGGCGGAAGACGCCGTGGTGCTGGAGCGCGCGGCCGCGGCGGCCGACCGGCCGGCGAAGATCGCCGTCCCCATGCTTTCGCGGATCGCCAACTTCGACGACTTCGACCCGCTGCGCGCCGAGCCGACCGTGGCCCTGGCGTTCGTCCCGCCGGGCACACCGCTTCCGGGGGACGCCGACCTGGTGATCCTGCCGGGCGCCAAGGCCACCCTGGCAGACCTCGCCTTCCTTAGGGCGCAGGGATGGGACATCGACCTCCTCGCCCATGTGCGGCGCGGAGGGCGCGTGCTGGGGATCTGCGGCGGCTACCAGATGCTCGGGCGGCGCATCGCCGACCCGCGGGGAATCGAGGGACCGCCGGGCGAAGCGCAGGGGTTGGCCCTGCTCGACGTGGAGACGGTGCTCACGCCCGGCAAGACGCTGCGCGAAGTCACCGGATCGCGGGCTGGGGCGCGGCTCACCGGGTACGAGATCCACGTCGGCGAGACCTCGGGGCCGGGCCTGGAGCGGCCGTTCCTCGACGTGGACGGCCAGGGCCCGCATGGCGCGACCTCCGCCGACGGCCGCATCATGGGCGGCTATCTCCACGGCCTCTTCGCCTCCGCGCCGTTCCGCCAGGCCTTCCTGGCGGGCTTCGGCGCCGGCGCCGAGGCGATCGACCACGGCGTACGGGTCGATCAGGCGCTGGACGAGATTGCCGGCGAACTCGGCCGCTGCCTGGACGTGGAGCGGCTCGCCCGCCTGGCCGGGCTGAATGCGTAGCCAATACCTCTAGACGATTGCCGCTTTTTGCGTTGTGCCTACTCCGGCGCGGCGGGATGCTGGAACGCGATCAAATACGCCTGGGAGGAGCCTCCGATGAATGTGGCCGTACCGAACGCGAGCTGGCTCCCCGCGCATGTGCCTGCGGACCTCGCCTGGGATCACGACGTCATCAAATTCGCCAGCGGCTTCGACGACCCGTTCATCGGCCTCGCCGACCATCTTCATGCCGGACCCGACATCGTCTATGCGCGCGGAACCCTCCGCAGCGAGCCGGGCTGGCTGCTCACGCGCCACGCCCACATCGAGGAGGCCCATCTCAGGCCCGACCTGTTCAGCAGCGACAACTGGGCGCAGACGCGTGAGCTGCTGGGCGTGGACTGGGCGATGAACCCGCTGGAGATCGATCGGCCTGCGCACACCGCCTACCGGATGATCCTGCAACCCTGGTTTACCCCCCGCGCGATCACGGCGCTGGAGCCGATGGTGCGCCAAGTGTGCCGCGAACTGATCGCCAAGCTGGAAGACCGCGACGGCTGCGAGTTCATCTCGGAATTCGCCCAGCTGTTCCCGTCCTACATCTTCCTCTCGCTGATGGGGATGCCGAGAGAGCGCTTGCCGGAGTTCCTGGCGTGGGAGGAGATGTTCTTCCGCGCCAAGGACAACGCCGAGCGGGCCGCGGGCCTCGGCGCGATCGGCGACTATCTCGCCGAGTTCACGGCCGAGAAGCGCGCCAATCCCGGCGACGACCTGGTCAGCGCCATCGTCACGGCGAAGATCGACGGGAGGCCGCTCAACCACGGCGAGGTCATGGGGATGACCATGAACCTCTACGCCGGCGGCCTGGACACCGTGCTCAGCAGCCTGGGCTGGTACTTCCGCTATCTGGCCGGCGACCCTGAGCTGCAGGCGCGGCTCAGGGCTGACCCTCAGGACATCCCCGCCGCGGTCGAGGAGTTCCTGCGCGCCTTCGGCATCACCAGCGACCGCCGCATCGTGGCGCAGGATTGCGAATTCCACGGCGTTGTCATGAAGAAGGGCGACTGGGTGGCGCTGCCGACCGGCCTCGCCGGGCGGGATCCGCGCGAATGGCCCAATCCTCACGTCATCGACATCGATCGGCGTCCCCGGCACGTGACGCTCGCCCGCGGCGTCCATGTCTGCCTGGGCATGCACCTGGCGCGGCGCGAGATCAAAATCGTTCTGGAAGAGTTCCTCTCCCGCTTCTCGAACATCCGCACCCCGGAGGGTGAGAAGGCGCTCTGGCACCTGGAGGGCGTCTGGGGCGTCCACCATTTGCCGCTGATCTGGGATCGGGACCCGGCCTAGACCTGGACCCACCGCCCGTCGCGCCACTGGCGCAGCTCGGCAGCCCGTAGCGGTCCGCGAGCGGCGTCACCACCAGGGCGTTGTCGGCGATCGCCGGCCCGACGATGATCAGGACGCCCTCGGCCGCCAGCTCGGCGTAGGCGTTCTCGACGGCCGCCGCCGTGCCGGAGGGGAGCCCGTCGACGTCACGGCGAATGAACTCGACCTCTCGATCGAGCCGCCCGGCGGCCAAAAAGCTCGTCCGCCGCCCGGCGCAGCCAGGGATCGACGCCCTTGCCCTCCGGCGTGGCGGGAGGATCGTTCAACACGCCAACCCGGAACGGCGCAGCCATGTTCGAGCTCCTGTCGCGGGCGGCGCGCTAGGCCCGCGAGCCGCGGGCGAAGATCCGGCTGGTCAGGACGGCGTAGCTTTCGTCGCCGTCGCCCGAGGTCAGGGGCCCCTGCGGCTCCGGCGCGGGCCGGGTGATCGACATGTCGTAGGTGCAGGTGCGCCTGGCGAACCGCCAGCGCCCCTCCTCCACGCGGTACTGGTCGAGATAGCGGACCGCCATCAGCAGCTCTTCCCAGCCCCCCGCGCTGCCCGGCACGGTGTGGTAGGCCAGCGCGTAGACCTCCCCCTCGCCCCGGTCGCCATCGACGGAGATCAGGTGGTTGCAGACGTGATGGCCGCTGTAGCGCATGCGCTTGGGCATCCTCTCGGCCAGCAGGACGCAGAAGTCGTCCGCGGAGCCGTCGAAAAGATCGCCGTGCTTGTCGTGGCCGTCGCGGGTGTAAAGGGTCCGCAGCAGGCGAAAATCCTGGCGATCGATAGCCCTCGAATAGAGCAGCGCCAGTTCGCGGATCTGATCCTTGGCCACAAGCGTCGCCAGCACGTCCGTCTCCGCCATCCTCGCCTCCCTAAGCCGCCGGTCGGAGCCTGCAGCTTTGAAGATCGCATCCGGCAGGGCAAGCCTGTCCGACGAAGATTTCGGCGGTGGCGCGGGCCTAGAGGGGCGCTGTGGCGGGCGCCGCGGGGCGATTCATCGGACGCCGCAGTTGCATGCTGTCGCGATGAGCGCCGCTGAGCCCGCGGACCACTGCATCCACCGGCCGCTCGACGACCAGGCTCATGGAGGTCTGGCCCGAAAGGCCGGTGGTGACGACCTGGCACCGGTCGCCGCCGATATCCAGGACGCAGACCACCTGCTCGGGATTGACGTAGACCTCACGGCCGCCGCCGCCCGCCACCGGGAAGCCGACCAGACGAATGCCCATGGCTGATCTCCTTGTCAGGAGAGGTTGCCGGCTTCGCTTTACCCAACCGTGCAGCGGTAGGGTTAGCGGTGCTTAACCCGTTGAAGCCCTCTCCCCGCAAGCGGGAGGAGAGGCAAGAGGTAGCTGCGAGAGGCTTCTGAATGCCGTCCGGTCTGCTATAGACCCGCCTCCTCCCCCACCGGCCCGCGCAACGTCTCCATGCTGCAGATCAACGAGCTCGTCTTCGACGCCTGGGGCCGCCGGTTCTTCGACCAGGCCACCGTCGCGCTCCCCAAGGACGCCAAGGTGGGGCTGGTCGGGCGAAACGGGGTGGGCAAGTCGACCCTTTTCAAGCTGATCCTGGGCAAGCTTCAGCCGGGCGGCGGCGACATCAGCCTGCCGCGCCAGGCGCGCATCGGCTCCGTCGATCAGGAGCATCCGGCCACCCCGGTCAGCCTGCTCGACACCGTGCTCGCCGCCGACGAAGAGCGGGCCAGCCTGCTCGCGCGGCTGGATACCGCCCCGCCCGACGAGCTGGGCGACATCTATGGGCGGCTGATCGAGATCGACGCCGACCGCGCCCCCTCGCGCGCCGCGGAAATCCTGAGCGGCCTGGGCTTCTCGCAGGAAGACCTATCGCGGCCGATGGCCGAGTTCTCCGGCGGCTGGCGGATGCGCGTGGCGCTCGCCGCCGCCCTGTTCGCCGAGCCCGACCAGCTGCTGCTCGACGAGCCGACCAACTACCTCGACCTGGAGGGCGCGCTCTGGCTGGAGGCGCGGCTGCGCAAATACCCGCACTCCGCAATGGTGATCAGCCACGACCGCGAGCTGCTCAACAACTCCTGCGACCACATCCTGCACCTGAAGGACGGCAAGCTGGAACTCTACGTCGGCGGCTATGACGCCTTCGAGCGGCAGCTGGGCGAGAAGCTGCGCCTGCAGGAGGCGAACCGGGCCAAGATCGACGCCCGCCGCGCCCATCTGCAGAGCTTCGTCGATCGCTTCCGCGCCAAGGCGTCGAAGGCCACCCAGGCCCAGTCGCGCCTGAAGATGCTGGCCAAGCTTCCCCCGATCGCCGCGGTGGTGGAGGAGCATGTCGCCCCCTTCATTCTGCCATCGCCGGAACGGCCGCTGGCGCCGCCGCTGCTGCGCATCGAGGATGGCGTCGCGGGCTACGACGGCCCGCCGATCCTGAAGCATCTGAACCTGCGGCTCGACCTAGACGACCGCATTGGCCTGCTGGGCGTCAACGGCGCAGGCAAGTCGACCTTCGCCAAGGTCGCGGCCGGCGCGCTCAAGCTGGAAGCGGGCCAGCTGCACCGCTCCGGCAAGCTGAAGGTCGGCTGGTTCCACCAGCACCAGATCGAGGCGATGGACCCGACCGACACGCCCCTCGACATCATCCGCCGGGCCCTGCCCGAGGCGACCGAGGCGAAGCGCCGGGCGGTGCTGGCCTCGTTCGGCATCGGCGTGAGCAAGGTCGAGACCACGGTCGCCAACCTGTCCGGGGGCGAGCGGGCGCGACTGCTGCTGAATCTGGTGGCGATGGAGGCCCCTCACCTCCTCATCCTCGACGAGCCGACCAACCACCTCGACATCGACAGCCGGCGCGTCCTGCTGGAGGCGCTCAACGACTACGAAGGCGCGGTGATCCTGATCACCCACGACCGCTCGCTGATGGAGCTGGTCGCCGACCGTCTGTGGCTGGCGGCGGATGGAACCATCGCCCCGTTCGACGGCGACATGGAGGACTATGCGCGGCTCGTGCTGGACCGCGCGCGCGTCGCCGCTCGCGCGCCGTCCCAGGTCCGAGCAGAGCCGGTGAAGCCGCCGGAACCCGCGCCCGCCCCCGCCCGCAGCAAGGTTCCCACCGGAACGGCCAGGCGGCGGGCCGAGACCGCCGAGGCTGCGCTGGCCAAGGCTGCGGACGATCTCGCGCGCATCGACCAAGCCCTGACCGACCCCGAACTCTTCGCCCGCGACCCGGCCAAGGCCGCCGACCTCGGCCGCCGGCGCGACGCCGCCCAGGCCGCCGTGGAAGCCGCCGAGGCCGAATGGCTGGCGGCCCACGAAGCCTATGAGACGCTGCGCGCCAGCGCCTGACCTCGGCTAGGCGATTTCCGGCGCGCCGTAGCCGCGGTCCCCGGCGCCCATGCTGATGATCTGGCCGGTCATCGCCTTGCCGCCCTCCGTGGCCAGGAGGATGACGCCCGCGGCGATCTCCTTCGGCTCGATGATGCGGCCGAGCGGAACCCGCTTGGTGAAGTTCGCCATCGCCTCGGGATGGGCTTTCACCGACTGCTCCATCGACCAGGAGCGGGTCAGCCCGGGCGCCACGGCGTTCACGCGCACATTGTAGGGCGCAAGCTCGCCGCCCAGGCCTTTGACGAAGAAGTTGAGTCCGGCTTTGGAGACGCCATAAGGCATGGCCCCGTAGGTCGGGTTGATGCCGCCCGTCGAACTCACCGCCACGATCACCCCGTCGCGCCGCGCCTTCATCGCTTTCGACGCATGCAGCATCAGGGCGGCGTTGTTGACGATATTGCTCTCCATCAGGCTGGAGTATTCCTCCAGCGGCGTCTCGTCCGCGGCCCCGTAGTTGGAGGGCACCGTGGCGGCGTTGCAGACCAGGACGTCGATGCGCCCGAGATGCTCGAGCGCGGCGTCATAGGCGGCGATCAGGGTGGCTCGATCGTGCAGATCGGCGGCGACGCCGATGGCGGCCTTGCGGCCGACGCGCGCGTTGATCTCAGCGGCTGCAGCCTCGGCGTCGGCGGCCTTGCGGCTGGTGACGGCGATGGTCGCGCCGTGGTCGACGAAGGCCTCGGCGATCGCTCGCCCGATGCCCTTCGTGGCGCCGGTGATGAGGGCGAATTTCCCGGTGAGATCAAAAAGCGATTCAGTCATGTGTTCCTCCGTTGTCTGGTTGGGCCGACGCGTTCGCCGGCGAGATTTATTGTGGCGCCGCCGCTCCGTGGCGGGGCCGCGTGGCGAAAGTCACCCGGCGTAGAGGCCGCCGTCTATCGAAATGGCCTGCCCGTTGACGAAGGAGGACCGGTCGCTCACCAGCCAGAGGCAGGCGTCGGCGATCTCGTGCGGCTCGCCCATCCGCCCCATGGGATTGGGGACCAGTTCGCTCCAGTTGATGCCCCTGGCGGCCGCACGCTTCATGGCTGGCGTGTCGATCACCCCCGGGCAGATCGCATTCACGCGCAGGTTCTTCGGGCCGAACTCGATCGCCGCGCACTTTGTGGCGCCGACGACGCCGTGCTTCGCCGAGCAATAGGGCCCGAGTTGCGCGGTGCCGTACAGGCCGGAGTCCGACGCGATGTTGACGATCGAGCCCTTGCCGCGGCGCAGGATGGCGGCGGCCTCGTAGCGCATGCTGAAGGCGACGCCGAGCATGCACAGCTCCCAGACGCGCCGCCATACCTCGGTCGGCGTATCGATCAGCGGCGTTGGCGGCGCGCCGCCGCCGGCGCTGTTCACCGCGCAGTCGAGGCCGCCGTACGTCTCCTCGGCGAAGGTGACCATGGCGGCCACGGCGTTCTCGTCGGTCACGTTGCAGGCGAAGAACTGGGCCTCGCCGTGCTTTTCGCGGATCGCTGCGGCGACGGCCTGGCCAAGCTCCTCGTTCACGTCCGCGACCACAACCCGCGCGCCCGCTTCCGCGAGGGCGAAGCAGCTCGCTTCGCCGATGCCGGAGGCCCCTCCGGTGACCACCGCGACCTTGCCATCTAAACGCATGCGTTCCTCCCTTATCTGTCGGCTTGGAACGATAGTGATCTACCTGTGTATACCCAAGGCATTTGCTCGGCGCTCGCCGCCGGAACCGCCGAAACCTTCACGCATTGCCGCGACGCTGGTGTTTGGAGGGAGTGATGGGGCTGCGGCGAAGGACGGTCGAGTCTCGGCATGCACGCAGCCGAGGCGGCCTTGCATGGGACCTCGCGCCCCTCGCCGTCCTCGCAAGCGTCGGGGTGGCGCTGCTTCGCGATTTCTCGAACCTGCGAACCCGCTCCGACGCAGCCATCCGCGCGGCTCCGGAGCCCGGCCGCGGGCGGCGCGCGACCTCGCCGGCCGAGATACCAAAGCGCGGCTGGAAGGACATCCTGGTTCGCACGCGGAAGGAGTTCGCCGAGGATCAGGTGCCGCTGGTCGCCGCGGGCGTCACCTTCTACACCCTGCTGGCGCTGTTCCCAGGCCTCGCCGCCTTCGTCTCGCTCTACGGCCTGTTCGCCGATCCGGCGGAAGCTCGCGAACAGCTGCGAAGCCTTTACTTCGTGCTGCCTCCGGCGGCGCTGGACTTCCTGGGCGAGCAGATGGTGCGCATTGCTGCGGGAGACAAAGGCCGCCAGTCGCTCGCCTTCGCCGCCGGCCTGCTGGTTTCCGTGTGGAGCGCCAATGGCGCGGTGAAGGCGCTGATCACCGGCCTGAACATCGCCTACGAAGAAGCCGAGCGCCGATCGCTGCTCCGGCGAACCCTGATCTCGCTGGGCTTCACCCTGGGCTTCCTCGGGTTCGTGATCCTCGCGGTGGGTCTGATCGCGGCCAAGCCCGCGGTGGCGGCCTTAGCCGGCCCGTCCGCCGCCGACCTGTTCGGCTGGATCAGCTTGCCCGCGTTGGCGATCGCGCTGACCCTCGGCCTCGCCCTCCTCTACCGCTACGGCCCCAGCCGCGATCCGGTCCGGTGGCGGTGGATCAGCTGGGGCAGCGTGGGCGTGGTGGCGTTCTGGTTGGCGGCGTCGGCGCTGTTCTCTCTCTACGTCGACAACTTCGCCAACTACGACAAGACCTATGGCTCGCTGGGGGCGGTGATCGGCTTCATGATGTGGATCTACCTGTCGAGCATCGTCGTCCTGGCCGGCGCCGAACTGAATTCCGAGATCGAGCACCAGACCGCTGTCGACACGACCACCGGCGCGCCCCGCCCGATGGGCCTGCGCGGCGCCCGGATGGCGGACACCGTCGGCGCCGCGCAGACCCGGCGCTGACCAGGCCGCGCAATGCGCGCGGCGCCCTCCGTGGAAGGCGCCGCCGCATGCGCCCTTCAGGTTATGTGCTTGGGGCTGATCGGGTCGCTGCCCGGAAAGGTCTCTTCGATGGCTTCGTCCAGCAGCGCTTCCTGGTCGCTTTCCGCCTGCGCCTTCTTGTCGGCGAGCTGGTCGTGCTTCTCGCCCTCGGGCAAAGGCTCCGCCTCGCGGGCGTGGGGAACTTCGATGTGCCGGTCTTCGGGCTTGGGCCGGCCTTCGACGGCCATGTCCGCCGTCGCGCCGCTCGAACCATGGGTGAAAGCGCGCTTGGCCTGCTCTTCGGTCTGTTTCTCGGCCATGGGGTGCTCCTTGTTACGCCGCAAGGAAACCCGCCAAAGCCAAGGCGGTTGCCGTGCTCCCGCCCCGGCGCGGCGCCCGGCGGCCGTGCGTGCTCAGGATCCGCGCGGGGATTTGAGATGCGGCCGCGTATGGTGATCCAACTCGGCGTCCCAGAGGGCGAGCACGCCCGTCTCCGCAAGATCGCCGAACAGCCGCGCCAGGTCCCTCAGATTGGCGTCCCAGGCGGTGATGACATTGGCGCGGGCGAGCACCTCGGCGGGCACGATATAGCCGCCCGGCAGCTTGCGGCAGCGCCCGTCCTCCACCAGAGCCATCAGGTTCCGCCGGACCGTCTCGCCGGGCAACCCGAGCTCCGAGGCCACGGCGCTGGCGCGCGCCGGCTTTCGATAGCTGTCGGGGATATAGTCCCGAGGGTCCAACCCATCTCCGCCCCGTAGGGTGTCCGGAAAGCCGGCGGTGTTCAGCCGCACCACGGCGAGCACGATGAACGCCCTCGAAAGATTGGGGAATTGCGGAATCAAATGCTCCATCATCCGCAGGAAATAGTCGTTGGCCAGGCGGTAGACGACGCGCAGGGGCGGACGATCGTCGGCCCAGGCCGGCGCCTGCGGCGGCGAAAACAGCTCGATGCCGCCGGCGCGCCGCAAACGGCCATAGAAGGCTCGGGTCAACTTGTAGTGCGCCTCGAGAATGCACAGGTGCTCGGGCGAGGCGAGCATCGCGTCGGAGTATCTCACCCCGTCGGGCGAGTGGTCGCAGACGCCGGCCGCGACGAGGCGCTTCATCCGCCGGCGCACCGTTTCGAAGGGAAGCCCCAGGGATGCGGACACCGCGCTGATGCTGATCGGCCGTCGCACCGAGGCCGGCGGCGGCGCCTCGAAAACCCCGTAGCGCTGCTGCAACGCCACGTCTCCCGCCAGGGTCGCGGAATTGCTTTGCACCATGGCGGCCAGGATGAGCGCGTCCGTGAAGTCGCGCTGTCCCCGCGAATGGACGAGAAGGTCGATCAGGTAGCTGTTCGACGTGCGTAGCGCGAAGCGGAGGGTGGAGATCGGGATCACGGAGGCGATTGATTCACGGGGGAGGAACCCGTGATTTTAGCCTCCAAGGCGAAGCACGAAAACCAGCGTTCACAAAATCTTCGGTCGCGCCGGCGATGACGGCCGCCCTGCCCCGATCGAACCGAGGCAGGGGGCGCCGAACGTGGACTTCCCGAGGGCGATGGCGTCAGTTGATCTGCGAGCCGACGATCAGGCCGATGATTCCCGAAGCGATCGCGGCCATCACGATGTCGCCGTTGTCGTCGCGATAATAGCGATAGCCCGGACGGGGCGGCGGCAGGCGATAGGCCCGATAGTCCTCGATCACATAGCGATTGTCGCGCCAGTAGGGATAGCGTTGCCCGCTGCGCCAATGGCCGCGATAGCCGTTGTAGCCGTACTTGCCGCCGTAGTAGCGGACCCCGCCCCGCCAGCGATCATGGTTGTACCAACGGTCCCAGTTGCGATTGTACTCGCGGTCGCGACGATCATCGTGGTCACCTCGATAATGGCGGTCACGGTGATCCGGTTGAGCCGCCGCAATACCGCTGCTCATCGAGCCAGTTATCGCGGTCGCAGCCGCCACGGCGACTAGAGCAAGCTTCTTCATATTGTTCTCCATTACCTACGCCACATCCTGCACCCTTGCGCCTGACTGACGCTTTGCTGCGTCGTTCATCTTCTGCTCAGGTACAGCCAACCTTCGATGGCCGGCGAAACGCGCGCCGACCTCGAGAGTTGCGGACCGCAACGCGTCACGCTGCACCGGAGCGGCCCGATCGATCCGCTAGCGACGCTCTGGAGTGCGCGTGCAGGCGCCTCGCGCCTGGGATCACGCTTCGCGCGTTAGTTCGGCGCGGCGCGGTTCAACGGTGGATTGTAGTGCTCGATTAGATCGGCGCGCTCCGCCTCGCGCACGGCGCGGGTGACATTGAGCCGGGTGAGCACCTTGGCCTCGGCGTAGGTCTTCCGCGCTTCTTCGAGCACCTTGCGCCAGGCCTGGCTGGCGAGATTGTCCGTCTCTCCGGCGTAGACGATGCTCGGTCCGTCGCCAGCCAGGTCGGCGATGACGAAGTTGGCCCCCGCCGGCGGGATGAATCGGTCTTCTTCCAGAGGCGTGTAGCGGTAGCGCGCTCCGGACTTGCCGGCGAACTCGATCTGGCGGTTCAAAATCTACTCTCCACCCAATCAAACTGGCGCAAAGCGTCGCGGCGGGCGCCCTGCAGACCATGCATCGGGTGGGACTGGGGCCAAAAGGTGGCCCAACTTGGCCGCAAGCTCGACCTGTGCGAGACCGTGGCCGTATGTCGCGTCGAACCCGGCGAACACCTATCGGAACAACCTGCGCCATACGGCGTTGGCGGGGGGCGCCTGAGTGGCGTACATGAGGGCTGCGAATCGTCGAAGCGGTCGCGCCGCCCGCGGAGTCGCGCGCTGCTGATGAACGGACCTGCGGAATTCAGTCTCGATCCGGAAGGACGTCGGCTTAGCCTTCGCGGCGATTGGATCGCCGCCAATCTCGCCGAAGCCGAAGACACCCTCGCCGACGCCGTTCGGGGCGCGCCGGATGAATTGACCATCGACCTTCGCCAGGCTGGCCGCCTAGACACCGCCGGCGCCTACGCCCTGCTGCGCGCGCTGGGTCCAGGCTTCGACCCCGACCGGGTCGAGGCCCGGGCCGAGACCCTGCGGCTGTTGCAGCTCGTCCGTGACGCGCGGACCAAGGCGGCGCCGAGCGCGCGCCGCACGCGCAGCCTTCACGACCTCACCGTGCGGGTCGGCAAGGGCGTCGTCGACATGGCGATCGAGGCGACCGACACCATGGTGTTCCTGGGCCACCTCCTGGTGGTGGTGGCCCGCGCCATCGTCAACCCGCGCCGGATCCGGCTGCCGGCGCTCGTGTCGCTGATGGAGCGAGCGGGTTTCGACGCCATTCCCATCGTCGCCACGACGGCCTTTTTCATCGGCGCGGTGGTCGGCCTGCTGGGCGCCAACATGCTCCGCCAGTTCGGGGCCGAGGTGTTCGCGGTGGAGTTGATCGGCATCGCGGTGCTGCGCGAGTTCAACATCATCATCACGGCGGTCCTGCTCGCCGGCCGCTCCGCGTCGGCCTTCGCCGCCGAGATCGGAGCGATGAAGATGCAGCAGGAGATCGACGCCATGCAGGTGCTGGGCGTCGACCCTTACGAGGCGCTGGTGTTTCCCCGTTTCACCGCCCTCTTGCTCACCATCCCGCTTTTGACCTTCGTCGCCACCGTCGCCGGGCTGTTCGGCGGGCTGGTGGTCACTTGGACGGTGCTTGGGCTCGGACCGACCTTTTTCTTTCAGAGGATCGTCGACAATGTCGGGCCGAACCATTTCTGGGTGGCGCTTTCGAAGGCGCCGGTCATGGCCGCGGTCATCGCCGGCATCGGCTGCCGCCAGGGCCTCGAGGTCGGCGGCGACGTCGAATCGCTCGGCCGGCGGGTGACGGCCGCGGTGGTGCACGCCATCTTCGCCATCATCATGATCGATGCGGCCTTCGCCCTTGTCTACATGGAGCTCGACATTTGAACGGGCCCGCGCCTCAGGACGCGTTCGGCCCGAACGGCGAACCGCGGACGGACGAGCCCGCCATCGAGGTCCACGGCCTCGTCAACGCCTTCGGCGACAACGTCGTGCACGACCACCTCGACCTTTCGGTCAAGCGGGGCGAGGTCATGGGCGTGGTCGGCGGATCGGGCGCGGGCAAGTCGGTGCTGCTCAACACCGTCATCGGCCTTCGGCGGCCGCAGGCCGGCGCAGTGCGCATCTTCGGCCAGGATCTCGAGCACGCTTCCCGCCGCCGGTGGAGCGAGATCAACCGCCGCTGGGGCGTGCTCTTCCAGCAAGGCGCCCTCTTCTCCAATCTCAGCGTTCGGGACAACGTGGCGGCGCCCATGTTCGAGCATACCCGGCTGCCGAAGGCGCGGATCCACGAGCTGGCGGACCTGAAGATCGCCATGGTGGGCCTGCAGCCGGAGGCCGGCGCGCTGAAGCCGGCCGAGCTCTCCGGCGGCATGCGCAAGCGCGCCGGCCTCGCCCGGGCGCTCGCCCTCGACCCCGAGCTCCTCTTCCTTGACGAGCCCACCGCCGGCCTCGACCCGATCAGCGCGGCGGCCTTCGACGGCTTGATCAAGGACCTCTCCGAAAGCCTCGACCTGACGGTCTTCATGATCACCCACGACCTCGACACGCTCTACGAGATCACCGACCGCGTCGCGGTGCTGGCCGACAAGAAGGTGGTGGCCGTGGCGCCCGTCGGCGAGCTCGAGAAATCCAACCATCCCTGGATCCGCGAATACTTCCTGGGGCCGCGCGGGCGCGCCGCCGCCAGGATCGAGGCCGAACGCTGATGGAAAAGAACGCCAACTACGCCCTCGTGGGGGCGTCTTCGCTGATCCTGTTCGTGGGCCTGGTGATCTTCGTCGTCTGGCTGGCGAGGCTGCAGTTCACCCGCGACTACGACACCTACGACATCCTCTTCCAGGGTCCGGTGCGCGGTCTAAGCCAGGGCGGCGAAGTGCATTTCAACGGCATCAAGGTGGGCGAGGTGACCAAGATCGCGCTCGACCGCACCAATCCTTCGCGCGTGATCGCCCGCACGCGGGTGACCTCCGACGTTCCGATCCGGGTCGACAGCTACGCCACGCTGGAACCGCAGGGCATCACCGGCGTGAACTACGTGCAGATCACGGCAGGAACCCCCTCCAAGCCGCTGCTCAAGGACACCGTGCCCAAGGACCAGATTCCCGTCATCCGCAGCCAGCGCAGCGCGCTCTCCGACCTCCTGGAAGGCGGTGGCACGGTGCTGACCCGGACGATCGAGGCGCTGGACCGCGTCAACCGCGTGCTCTCCGACCAGAACATCAAGGGCTTCACGGCGGCGGTCGCCGACGCCCAGAGCGTCACGGCCGAGCTCCGGAAACGAAAGGAGATCATCGCCGACGCGCAGAAGTTGCTGCAGGACGTCGACGTGACCGCACAGCAGATCACCAAGCTGACCGCGTCCGCCGACGACGTGCTCAACAGCGACGGCCGGCGCACCATGAAGAACGTGGCCGACGCCGCGGCGGAGACCAGGGCGGCCGCGGCCGAGACTCGGACCATGGTCACCGCCCTCCAGGGGCCCACCCAGGATTTCGCCACCAACGGCCTTCCCCAGATCACGGCTTCCGTCATCGAGCTGCAGAATGCCGCCCGCTCGCTCCAAGCCCTGCTCAACGAGGTGCAGGCCAGCCCGACCGGCGCGCTCGGCAAGCCGGCCGGCGAGGACATCAAGGTGAAGCCATGAGACCCGCCCGCATCGCCCTCGCCGTCACCCTCGCGGCCACCGTTTCCGGCTGCGTATCCCTGGTGCCCAAATCGAAGCCCTCTCAGCTCTATCGCTTCGGCCTTTCGGCCGCGGCCACGCCCGAGCGGACGAATACGGTCGGCGTGTTCCGGGCCTCCGGACAGTTCCAGCGCGAAGCCGCCGGCGACCGCATCCTGACCATCACCGGCGACCGCGCAGCCTATATCGCCGAGGTCCGCTGGGTGGCCCCGGCCGAGGCGCTGTTCGACGAGGCGGTGGCCGCAGCCTTCGATTCCAGCGTCGGCCGCGCAAGGCTGGTGTCGCGCGGAGAGCCTTCGCGCGCAAAGTTCGCGCTCCGCCTGGACGTCCGCAACTTCGAGACCCGCTATGGCGGCGACGGCTCTCCGACCGTCCTGATCCGGATCCGGGCGGTCTTGGCGCGCAGCGCGGCCCCCGGCCAGGCGCTGGAGCGGGTCTTCGAAGCGCGCGCGCCCGCCGAGCGCAATCGCGTCGGCTCAATTGTCGCGGCTTATAACGAGGCGCTCGCCAAGGTGCTCGGCGACGTCGTCGCCTGGGCGAACAGCCGGGTTGCGGCGGAGGCGCCTGCGGCGGGCTGACGCACGCTGAAGTAGAGCTTGTACAGCCCCAGCGGGCGTTCACGGAAGATTAGGCCGAACGATGCTTTCTGACCCTGTTCTGCAGCGGGGCCACGGTGAGCGCCAGTCAATCCATCGTTCAGCCGGATCGCCGCCGACTCCTGATTGCGGTTCTCCTGGCCTGCCTGCTCGCGCCCATCTCAGGCATCGCCTGGCTCATGCACACCGCCGCTGCGCGGACGGACCAGGTGTCGGCGGACCACGAGGAGCGTCTGGCCGCGAACGCCTGGGAGTTACGCCGCAAGGCCATGGCCGGGGCGGTCATGACCGAAACGATCTGGGACGAGGCCGTCGCGCATCTCGACAACCGGTTCGACCGCGCCTGGGCCGAGGCGAACATGGTGGCGTTCTTCAACGAAACCGGCGGCTACGAGGTCGTCGTCGTGCTCGACGGCCAAGGCCGCCCGGTCCTGAGCCACATTCCCGGCCCGGACCCGGATGCGACCTGGCGCCGGATGAGCGGCGATCTCGCGCCTCTCTTCGCTTCGATCCGGGAACGCGAAGTCCGAATCCGGCGGCCGGCGGGTCCTGCCAAGAGCCTGATCTCCAACGCGGTTGACGCCAGCACGGTCATCCGGATCGGCGACACCTACTACACGGTCTGCGCCGCCCTCGTGCAGCCGGACTTCGGCCACGCCAAGCCCAGCGCCCATGCGCCGGTGGTCATCGTCGGACAGGCGATCGACGCCCGCTTCCTCGAATCCCTCAGGTCCGCATCCATGCTGAAGAGCATGCGGCTGATCCCGGCCGGGGCGGCCGTCGGCCCCGGCCTGTCCAGCACGGCGATCCGCGACTTCGAGGGGCGGCCGGTGGCCCGGCTGGCCTGGGAGCCGGAGGCGCCGGGCGCGGATCTGGTCCGCTCCCTGGGCGGCGCGCTTGCAGCGCTGGTGGGCGTGCTGGTCGTCATCCCGGTGGGCTTCTACTTCTGGGAGCGGCGCCGGGCCGCACAGCTGCAGGCGGCGCGCGACGCCGCCGAGGCCGCCTCCATCGCCAAGTCCCAGTTCCTGGCGAACATGAGCCATGAGATCCGAACGCCGCTCAATGGCGTCCTGGGCGTTTCCGGCGCCCTGGCGCGGACCGACCTCTCCCCCGCCCAGCGCGAAATGGTGGAACTGGTCGCCGCCTCGGCGACGTCTCTGGAGGCGCTGCTCAGCGATATTCTCGACCTGGCGCGGGTGGAGTCGGGCGTGCTGGAGATCCGCCACGAGCCTTTCAAGCTGGAGGCGGCCGTCAAGGCTTGCGCCTCGCTGTTCGACGCCGCCGCACAGGCGAAGGGCCTGGAGCTGCACGTCAGCCTCGATCCGGCCGCCGAGGGAACCTATCTCGGCGATGCGCCGCGCATCCGCCAGATCCTCTCCAATCTGCTGAGCAACGCGGTCAAGTTCACCGGCGCCGGGCGCATCATCCTGGAGGTCTTCGCCTCCGGTGAGGGCGAGATCAGCTTCCAGGTCAGCGATACGGGAATCGGTTTCAACGACGAGACGGCGGCCCGCCTCTTTTCCCGCTTCGAACAGGGCGACGGCTCGATCACCCGCCGCTATGGCGGCAGCGGGCTTGGCCTCGCGATCTCGCGGACCTTGGCCAGGGCCATGGGCGGAGAGCTTTCCGCCAGATCCTCGCCGAACGCGGGCTCCACCTTCGTGCTGCGCCTGCCGCTGGCACGGGCGGACGTGAGCCTGGCTGTGGCCGAGCACGAGCCCGGCGACCCGGTGGTCAGCGGCGAGGGATTGCGCGTTCTCCTGGCCGAGGACCATCCGACCAACCGCCGCGTAGTGGAGCTGATCCTGGACACGGTAGGCGTCGACCTCACCTCCGTGGCCGACGGCGCGCAGGCCGTCAGCGCCTTCAACAGCCAGACCTTCGACCTGATCCTGATGGACATGCAGATGCCGGTGATGGACGGGCTGAGCGCGATCCGGGTGATCCGCCGCGCCGAGGCCGAACGCCAAGCCGCGCGCACCCCGATCTACGTGCTGACCGCCAACGCCATGAAGGAGCATGTTTCGGCTTCGCTCGAAGCCGGGGCCGACGGCCATCTCGCCAAGCCCATCACGCCGGACCGGCTGCTCGAGGTGGTGGCGAAGGTGGCCCAGGCGCCCGGCGCGATCCGCACGACCGCCTCGCTGGCCGTCGGGCCTAATCGAGCCCGGCGAGCCGCCGCGCCGCGGTGACGGTGTTCTGCAGCAGCACGGCGACCGTCATCAGTCCGACCCCGCCCGGGACCGGCGTGATCGCTCCGGCCACCAGGCTGGCTTCCTTGAAGTGGACGTCGCCCACGACCTTGGTCTTCCCCTGGGCCGCCTTCTCCGGGTCGTCGAAGGGGACGCGATTGATGCCGACGTCGATGACGACCGCGCCCGGCTTGATCCAGTCGCCGCGGATCATGCGGGGCCGCCCCACGGCGGCGACCAGGATGTCAGCCTCGCGGCAGACATCGGCCAGGTTCTGGGTGCGCGAATGGGCGATGGTGACCGTGCAGTCGGCCTGCAGCAGGAGCTGGGCGATCGGCCGGCCGACCAGGACAGAGCGGCCGACCACGACGGCGCGCTTGCCGGTCAGGTCGCCTAGCGTTTCCCGGAGCAGGATCATGCTGCCCAGCGGCGTGCAGGGATAGAGGCCTGGCAGTCCGTTGGCCAGCCGGCCCGCGTTGACCACGTGCAGCCCGTCGACGTCCTTGTCCGGACTGATCGCGGCGATCACCGTCTTCTCGTCGAGGTGCTTGGGCAGCGGCAGCTGGACCAGGATTCCATGGATCAGCGGATCGGCGTTGAGGTCGGCGACCAGCTTCAACAGTTCGTCCTGGGCCGTGTCGGCCGGCAAGCGGTGGGTCACCGAATGCATGCCCGTCGCCAACGAGTGCTCGCCCTTGGAGCGCACGTAGATCTGGCTCGCCGGGTCCTCGCCGACCAGGACGACCGCCAGGCCGGGCTGGATTCCATGATCGCGGCGTAGCCGGGCGACCTCCTCGGCCACCTGGGCGCGCACGCGCTCGGCGTACACCTTGCCGTCGATGAGTTGGGCGGGATGCTCAGCCATGGGGCCTCCGGAACAGGCCTTCGCAGTAACCGTTCAACGAGGGCGACGCAAACACACGGAGAAGAGCGTCAGTTCCATGCGTTCCTTCAGCGAAAGTTTCGCCCAGATCGCTAGCGCGGTCTCGCGCTGGGCCGGCCGGCCGATCACCTTTCTGGGCTGCTGCCTGATCGTGGTGATGTGGGCGCTGACCGGCCCGATCTTCCACTATTCCGACACCTGGCAGCTGATCATCAACACCGGGACCACCATCGTCACCTTCCTCATGGTGTTCCTCATCCAGAACACGCAGAATCGCGACAATGCGGCCCTACAGGCCAAGCTCGACGAACTGATCCGCGCCACCCAGGCCAAGAACGACTTCATCGGCATCGAGCACCTCTCCGACAAGGAGCTGGAGGACATCCTCGCCGAATGCGAGAAGCACCGGCCGCAGGTGATCAAGCGAGCCGCGGCCCGAGCCAGCGAGGATCGGCGCGCCGCCCAGGCCGGCTCGCGCAAGCCGGCGAGCGGCCGGGCCAAGCCTCGCGCAACTAGGCGGCGTTCAGCCTGAGCCAAGCGGCGACCGCCCAGGCGTGAGACTCGCGGTCCAGCCGCTTCAGCGCTTCGAGAGGATCGAGCCACAGGAGGCTGTGATCCGCCTCGATCTTCAGTTCCGGCGCCTCGCCTTCCATGCGGCCCACGAAGAACTGGCCGCGGGTGTTGTTAGGCTTGCCCTCCCCGCTGATGAAATAGTGGTCGGCGCGGGCGAAGGGCTGGTCGGCGACCGCGACCTTCAGGCCCGCCTCTTCGCCGCATTCGCGGGCGGCCGCCTGGGCGGGGCTTTCGCCCGGATCCAGCCCGCCCCCCGGCAAGTCGACTTTCGGCCCATCGTGGCGCCACGCGACTTGCACGCAGGCGATCCGTCCGTCTCGCTCGATCACGGCGAAGGCTGCAGGCCGATCCGGATAGTGGCGGCCAGGTTCCGGCGCGCCGAACTGGGGAATGCTCATCAGTCGGTCCCATAGAGCGAAGGAAACGGATCGACGCGGCCGGCGGCGACGTCGGCCGGCTGCACCGGCCTCCAGCCTACCTCCTCCGTCGCGCTGGTGCGCCAGGCTTCCACGATCAGGTCGCGCAGCTCGGCGGCGCCGCGAGCCAGCTGGTCGCGGGCGAACGCCGGGCCGCGCGCGTCGCCCGGCTGCAGGCCGCCCGCCTTCTCCAGCTCATAGAACGGGATGACCAGCCGGCTCGTCGCCCCGAGATAGTCGGCCGTCCGTTGGGCGATCGAACAGCCGCAGGCGTGGAACGGCGCCAGGCGCATGGCGACGGATTCGGGCCGCACCCTGGCGCGCACCAAGGCGCCCTCGAACGGGCCGTGGATCTTCTCGGTAGTGTACCCCTGCGGGTTCGGAAGCCCGCTCCAGCCGTTGAAGTGGACGGTGACGTGCAGGGGCTGGGCGCCGTCGCCCACGAAGTGCGAGAGCTCGCCGGCGTGCTCCAGGATCTGCGCCTCGCGGCGCGCGCGGTCGGCCGCGAACCAGGCCCGGTTGGCGGCCCAGGCCGGATTGCGCTCGGCCGCCGCCAGCACCCGCCAGTAGGCGAAGTCCTTCACCAGCTGCTGCCACCGGTCGACGATGGCGTAGGGCAGGTAGCCGGCCTGCCAGCTGTCGCTCCCGGCGGCGCGAAGCGCGCTCTCGTAGTCCGCCCGAGTCCTCGGCAGAGCGTCGAGGCGCGGGCCGCCCAGCACGGTTCCGTCGTCGGACACGTCGATGAAATGGGCCGGGTCGCGGTCCGCGTCGTGGATCTCGCCCGCACCCTTCGCGCGGTCGGGCTCGCGCGACAGCTCGCCGACCGCCAGCGCCGCCCCGCGCGTCCGCACGAAGGGCGGAAGCTCCGCCGGCAAGGCGCGGATCGCGATCTCGCCGACCATGCGGTGGCCGCTGGCGCCCCAGGCGAGCGCCTGGCCGGGAAGGACGACTCCGAAACAGAGCACGGCGGATGCGATAAGGCGGAGCATGCGCTCCCATATCTCGCGGCTATTCGCGACGGGAGGTTAAATCCCCAGCGCCGTCTCCACCCGCCCGATCCAGGTGCGGACGTTGGAATAAGGCGCAAGCTCGAACCCGCCCTCCCCGGCCACCCGCGTGTAGGCGACCAGGGCGATGTCGGCGAGGCTGAGGTCGTCGCCGACCAGGAAGGGCGTCTGCGCCAGCGCCTGCTCCAGCCGCTGCAGCGCCGCTATCCCGCGCTCGACGATGCGGGGCTCGAGCTCCGCTGTGGAACGGCCGAGGTAGCGCACCTGGAACCTGGCCACCGCGACGTAGGGCTCGTGGCTGTACTGCTCCCAGAACATCCACTCGAGCATCTTCGCCCGCGCATAGCCGTCCGCCGGGATCAGGGCCGACCGCTCGGCCAGGTGCAGGAGAATGGCGTTGGATTGGGCAAGCGGGCGCCCGTCTGCGAGCAGGACCACCGGAACCTGCCCGGCGGGGTTCATCGCCAGGAAGGCGGGCGTGCGCGTTTGACCATTCAGAACCCCGGTCTCGATCCAGTCGTAAGCGAGGCCGAGATGATCCGCAGTCCATTTGACTTTCAGGCAGTTACCCGAAATCGAGTCGCCGTAGATCCTGAGCACGTCGGAGCCTCCACCTGCCCGGGTTAACATGTACATCTTCAATAAAGCCGGAAGGTAACGCCACATTCACGAATGTGACTTATCTGGGGCGCGGCATCATTATGCCGCACGGGGGTTGCCCCTCACGACGGGCGTGGCTAGTCTCGCCCTCGACCAGTTCAACGACGAAGGAGACGCCGTCATGCGACGCCGCCTCGCCGCCCTGGCCGTAGTTTCGGCTTTCGCGCTTACAACGACCGCTGACGCCAAGGCCGCCGCGCCTGACCCGATCGGCGACATGATCATGTCGGTGGTGACGGGCTCCATGCCGGGCGCGCCCGGCTGGAACGTGAAGGCGACCCTGTACCACGCCGGCGCCAAGGGCGTGGGCAACCTCGACTCGCTTGGCTGCAAGGTGGTCGCGATGCGCACCGCCGCGGTCGACCGGCAGCTGATCCCCAAGGGCTCGGTGCTGTACATCAAGGAGACCGTGGGCCTGAAGATGCCCGACGGCTCGCGCCACGACGGCTACTGGTATGCGTCCGACACCGGCGGCGCGATCAAGGGCAAGCGCATCGACCTCTTCACCGGCTTCAGCGCCGCGTCGATGAACCCGATCAAGGCCCTCAACCTGGCCACCCTCACCGCCGTCAAGGTCGGCGAGTTCAAGGGCTGCCCGCCGCGCTGAGGCTGCCGGGAGGCGGCGCTCAGCCGTCCGAGACGGCGCCGCCAGTGACGATGGCGACCCGTCCGGCGAGATCGAGGTGATCCGTGATCAAGACGTAAGCCTCCCCATCCCATGATTTTCTCGACCCGTCCGCCGCAAGGCGGGGGTGCGATGGAGGGAAGACCGCCGAGGCGCACGCCGTCGAATTGCCGCCAGCCTCCGGCTCGGCTGGCAGTTTGTCTAGAGCGGACGACTTAAAAACGGGCGCGCGGCCCCGCGCTCAGGTCTCGACGAAAGCCTTCTCGAGGACGAAGTCGCCGGGCTTGGCGATCGAGCCCTCGTCGAACTTCCGGTCGACCAGGATCTGCTTCAGATCGGCCAGCACCGAGGGGCCGCCGCACATCATCAGCCGATCGACGGCCGGATCGAGCGGCTGCACGCCGAGATCCTCGAAGATCTTTCCCGAGGTGATCAGGTCGGTGATCCGCCCCTGGGTCTTGAAGGGCTCGCGCGTCACGGTCGGATAGTAGGTCAGCTTGTCGCCGATGAGATCGCCCAGGATCTCGTCGGACTTCAGCTCGTCCTCGAACAGGCTGCGGTAGTTGAGGTCGGCGACATTGCGCACCGTATGGGTGACGATCACCTCGTCGAAGCGCTCGTAGACCTCCGGATCTCGCGCCAGCGACAGCCACGGCGCGAGCCCCGTGCCGGTGCCCAGCATGTAGAGCCGCTTGCCCGGCTTCAGCCCGTCGAGCACCAGGGTGCCCGTGGGCTTGCGGCCCACCAGCACCTGGTCGCCGACCTGGATCTTCTGCAGCCGCGAGGTCAGCGGGCCGTCCTGCACCTTGATCGAATAGAATTCGAGCTCGTCGTGCCAGGCGGGGCTGGCGATCGAGTAGGCGCGAACCAGCGGCTTGCCCTCCTCGGTCATCAGCCCGACCATGACGAACTGGCCGCTGGAGAAACGCAGGCCCGGATCGCGGGTGGTGCGGAAGGAGAACAGCTCCGGCGTCCAGTGTTGGACCCAGGTCACCGTCTCGACATAGAACGCCCCGCTCGCCTTGAGGGCGGGCTTCGCCACGGTCGTATCGTTCATATCGCCTCTCGCAGTCCGGTCAGATGTCGCCGCCCGGGTTGGCGACGGCGCCCGGCGCACGGGCGAGGTGAATGCCACATTCGGTCTTCTGCGCGCCAGCCCAGCGGCCGGCCCGCAGGTCCTGGCTATCCTCGACGGGCTGGGTGCAGGGCCAGCAGCCGATGGACGGATAACCTGCGGCGACAAGCGGATGGGCCGGCAGATTGTTCTCGGAAGCGTAGGCTTCCAGATCCGCCTTGGTCCAGTTGGCGAGCGGATTGAACTTCACGTGGGTGGCGTCCTGCTCGACCACCGGCAGGTTCATCCGCGAGGCCGCCTGGAAGCGCTTGCGCCCGGTGATCCAGGCGTCGAAGTCCTGCAGCGCCAGATCCAGCGGCACCACCTTGCGCAGATTGCAGCAGGCGTCGGTGTCGGTCTGCCAGAGCTTGGCTTCCGGATCGATCGTCGCCAGGTCCTGGTAGTGCGGGCGCAGGTCGCGCACGTCCTTCAGGCCCAGATGCGCCGCCAGGTTCTTGCGGTAGTCGAGCGTCTGGCCGAACTGCATGCCGGTGTCGAGGAACAGCACCGGGATATCCGGCTTCGTCTTCGCCGCGAGGTCGAGCAGCACCGCCGATTCCGCCCCGAAGGAGGAGACCAGCGCCAGCCGGTCGCCGAAGGCGTCGAGCGCCGCCTCCAGGATGGTGCGCGGGTGCGCGTGGCGCAGTTCGGCGTCGAGCCGGGCCGCCAGGTTCGGCGCGCGCTCCATGGTGTCGTAGGCCACGTTCATTCGCCCCGCTCCGCAAACGCCGGCGCCCGTCCGTCCGCCGCGCGCTGGTACACGTGGCGGAAGCGGCGGGTCTTGCGTTCCCACTGCTCGGGCGCGGAGCCGTCGGCCGGCTCGAAGGCGTCGACGCCGCAGCGGACCATGAAGCCCGCCTGCTCGCGGAGCACGTCGCCGACGGCGCGGATCTCGCCCTTGTAGCCGTACCGCTCACGCAGGATCCGCGCGTTGGAATACTGCCGCCCGTCGCGGAACTTCGGGAAGGCCAACGCCACCAGGGCGAGCCTCGGCAAGTCGTAGGCCAGCGCCTCGGCCTCCTCGGCGGGCTCTAGCCGCACGCCCACCGAGCGGCCCTCGGACATCAGGCGCTCGCCGTCCGCCTGGAAACGGGTCAGCGAGATGATCACATCGCCCTGCGGCAGCTCCTGGTCGTCGGCGACATGGGTGAAGGCGTCGTTGGCCAGCACCATGCCGCCGCCCTGAAGCTTAATGAGCGTCGGCATAGACGGCCTCCTTGAACGGGGCGACGCCGGTGCGGCGGAAGGTGTCGACGAACCGCTCGCCGTCCCGTCGCTCGCGCAGATAGACCTCGACCATCTGCTCGACGGCCTCGGCGACCTTGGCGGCGGGCAGCGCCGGGCCGAGCATGGCGCCCAGGGCCGCGTTGTCGTCGGCGGTTCCGCCCAGGGTGACCTGGTAGAACTCCTCGCCTTTCTTATCGACGCCCAGGATGCCGATGTGGCCCACGTGGTGGTGGCCGCAGGCGTTGATGCAGCCCGAGATCTTGATGTTCAGCTCGCCCACCGCCTCGGCCCGCTCCGGCTCGGCGAAGCGTTCGGCGATGTGCTGGGCGATCGGGATGGCGCGGGCGTTGGCCAGCGCGCAGTAGTCCAGCCCCGGGCAGGCGATGATGTCGGTGATCAGGTCGATGTTGGGCGTCGCCAGCCCGGCTGCGTCCAGCTCGCGCCAGACGGTTTCCACCTCGTCCAGCTTCACATGCGGCAGCAGCAGGTTCTGCTGGTAGGTGACGCGCACCTCGTCCAGCGAGTAGCGCTCGGCCAACGACGCGACCAGCTCCATCTGCTCCGAAGTCATGTCGCCCGGCGTCTGGCCGGGCACCTTCAACGAGACGTCGACCAGGGCGTAGCCGGGCTGCTTGTGCGGATGGACGTTGCGGCGCAGGAAGCGGGCGAAGGCCGGATTGGCGGCCTTCGCGGCCTCCAGCGCCTCGGAGCGGGCCGGCAGGGTCTCGTAGGTCTGCGCGAAGGCCCCGCGGATGCGGGCGAGCTCAGTGTCCGGCAGGTCGATCCGCGACGGGTCGCCCTTGGCCCACTCCTCCTCCACCTGGCGCGCGAACTCCTCGGCGCCCAGCGAGGCGACCAGGATCTTGATGCGCGCCTTGAAGATGTTGTCGCGCCGCCCGTGGCGATTATAGACCCGAAGGATCGCCTCCATGTAGGAGAGCAGGTGCCGCGTCGGCAGGAACTCGCGGATGGTCGAGCCGATGTGCGGCGTGCGGCCGAGCCCACCGCCCACCAACACTTCGAAGCCCAGCTCGCCGCTACGGCCGCGCCGCAGGTGCAGGCCGATGTCGTAGATCTTGGTGGCCGTCCGGTCCTTGGCCGCCGCGGTCACGGCGATCTTGAACTTTCGCGGCAGGAAGCTGAATTCCGGGTGCAGGGTCGACCACTGGCGGATCGTCTCCGCCCAGACGCGGGGGTCATCGAGCTCGTCGGCCGTGGCGCCGGCGTAGGGGTCGGCGGTCACGTTGCGGATGCAGTTGCCGGAGGTCTGCATGGCGTGCATCTCGACCTCGGCCAGATGGTCGAGGATCTCCGGCGCGTCCTTCAGCTTGATCCAGTGGAGCTGCAGATTGGTGCGCGTCGTGAAGTGGCCGTAGCCCTTGTCGTAGGTCTTGGCGATGTAGGCCAGCTTGCGCAGCTTGGTCGAGGTCAGCGCGCCATAGGGGATGGCGATCCGCAGCATATAGGCGTGCAGCTGCAGATAGAGCCCGTTCATCAGCCGGACCGGCTTGAACTGGTCCTCTGTGATCTCGCCGGCCAGGCGGCGCTGAACCTGCTCGCGGAACTCCGCGGCGCGGTCGGCCACGAATTCCTTGTCGATCGTGTCGTACCGGTACATGCGCTTACTTCCGCTTGATCAGGTTGACGCGGCCGGTCGAACGGGCCGCGCCCTCGGCGTGGACCAGGGCGTCGATGTCGTAGCCGCCCTCGGCCTGCTTGCCATGCATGGGATGGTTGGTGGGGCCAAGGCACCGCACCCGCTCGCGGTAGCTGAGCGGCGCCCAGACGTCGCCGGCGGGGATCACGTCGATCAGATAAGGGTCGACGACGATCGTCTGCTGCGACTTGGCCGCAGCCTCCGCCGTTTCGGCCTCGTCCTTTCCTTCGAACAGTTCGGCGTCCGCGAAACGCACGACCCAGCGGCCCTGTTTCCAGAACACCGCTTCGCCGTCGTCGAGCCGGTTCGCCGTCAGCGCCCTCATGCCCGGGCCTCCTTCAGAAGAGTCTCGATCGCCAAAGTCTCGAGGGGGGGCGCCGCGTCGCCGGCTTGCGCCAGCGCCATCGCCTCGCCTACGATCAGCAGGGCCGGCCCTTTAAGCGAGGCGGCCGCTTCCGCCAAGCCGGCGAGCGTGGTGACGCGCCGCCGCTCGTCCGGGCGCGAGGCGTTCTCGACGATCAGCGCCGGCGTCGATCCTGCGCGGCCCGCCGCCGTCAGTCGCGCGGCGATCGGCGCGGCCATGGAGAGGCCCATGTAGATCACCACCGTGTGGTTCGGCCTGGCCAGCGCCGCCCAGTCCAGGTCCGGCTCGCCGCCGTTCGCGGCGTGGCCGGTGACGAAGGTCACCGACTGGGCCGCGCCGCGGTGGGTCAGCGGCGCGCCCGCCGAAGCGCCGGCGGCGAGCGCCGAGGTGACGCCGGGGACGACGTGGCAGGGAACGCCGGCCTGGCGCGCAGCCTCCAGCTCCTCGCCGCCGCGGCCGAAGATGAAGGGATCGCCGCCTTTCAGCCGCACCACCCTCAGCCCGTCCCGGGCGAAGGCGACCAGCATGCGGTTGATCTCGTCCTGGCTGTAGGAGTGGCGCGACTTGCGCTTGGCGACCGAGATCCGCCGCGCCTGGGCGGGCGCCAGGTCGAGGATCTCGTCGGAAACCAGGCCGTCGTGGACCACCACCTGCGCGCCCTGCAGCGCCTTCAGCGCCTTGATCGTCAGAAGCTCCGGATCGCCGGGACCTGCGCCCACCAGCCAGATCGCGCCGCCGCCGCGGGGGGCCGCGCCGCCCAGGGCCACCAGGCCTCTCCGCGCTTTCGACTTGGGGTCGCGATGCGACATGGGGTTAAGCTTCTCTAAAACCGAATGCTCTGAATCAACACGGGACGGACTGCCCGCCCGTCCCGCCTTTGTCCCCGACGAAAAGGGTTCAAGACACCGGCGGACGCTTGCAAATAGGGGACGGGCAGGCCAATTCGCAAGCCGAGGACTTCTTCCGCAGCCCTTAGGAAAACTCATGGAACGTCCGTACGAGCGCCGACGTTTGCCGCCCTTGAACGCGCTCCGCGCGTTCGAGGCCGCAGCCCGGCATCTCAACTTCAGCCGGGCGGCCGACGAGCTCTCCGTGACGCCCGGCGCGGTCAGCCAGCAGATCCAGAACCTCGAGGATTACGTCGGCGCGGCCCTCTTCAAGCGCACCCCGCGCGGCCTTCTCTTGACCGATGCGGCCCAAACCGCCCTCCCCGCCCTCCGCGAGGCCTTCGATCGCCTGGCGGAGGCCGCCAGCCTGCTCACCGCCGCCGTCGACGGACGCCGGTTGACCCTGACCGCCCCGCCCTCCTTCGCCGCCAAATGGCTGGTGCCCAGGCTCGGCGCCTTCGAGCAGGCCCACCCGCAGGTCGACGTCTGGCTCTCGGCCGGCATGGAGCTGATCGACCTCACCGCCGGCGAGGTCGACGTCGCGATCCGCTATGGCGCTGGGCGCTACCCGGGTCTGGAGGTGCGCCGGCTGATCGCCGAGAGCGTGATCCCGGTTATCAGCCCCGAACTCGCCCGCGAGACGCCGCTGGAGAGCCCTGAGGACCTGAAGAACCACGTCCTGCTGCACGACGGCTCCCCCGACCTCGACGACAGCTGCCCCGATTGGCCGATGTGGCTGGCCGCCCGCGGACTTCGCGGCGTCGACGGCAACCGCGGGCCCAGGTTCAACCAGTCGAGCCTGGTGATCGAGGCCGCCGCCAACGGCCGCGGCGTGGCGCTCGCCAAGCGGACGCTGGCGCAGGCGGACCTGGAATCCGGCCGCCTGGTCGCGCCATTGCAGATCGCCACGGCGGTCGACTTCGCCTATTACCTCGTCCACCCCAAGGCCAAGGGCCGCCTCCCCCAGGTCAAGGCCTTCATCGGCTGGATCGAGGCGGAGGCCCAGGCCCACGAGGCGGCGATGTTGGCGATCGACAACGGCGCCGGCATCTGACGAGACGTTAGAGTACGCGATGATCTTGCAGACCGACGAACGGCGGCCCCCCGACGAATGCGCCACCATGGCCGAGGTGCGCCAGGGCGTGGACGCCCTGGACCGCGCCCTGGTGGCCCTGCTGGTCGAGCGCCAGCGCTACATGGACGCCGCCGCCCGCATCAAGGCGGACCGAGACAGCGTGCTCGACCGCGCGCGCATCGAGGACGTGGTCGCCAAGGTGAAGGCCGAGGCGCGCCGCGCCGGCCTCTCCGAAGCCATCGCCGAGCCGGTGTGGCGCACCCTCATCGACCGCTGCATCGCCTACGAATTCGAGCGCTGGGACGAGATCCGCGGCGAGGCGGGCTGAGGTGGCGTCCAGATCAGCCCTTCGCCGCTCGATACGCGGCGATGTCGGCGACCACCGCCGCCAGCGCAGCACGCACTGGCGGCAGGTCCTCAGGGGCGCCGAACTCGGCGGCGTGGCAGAGGTCGCCTAGCGCGTTCGCGCCGATGCCGCGCGCCGCGCCCTTGACGGTGTGCGCCACCGCCCGCCAGTCGGTATTGCCGGGATCCAGCCCCGCCTCCCACTTGGGCGCCTGCTCGCAAAAGACGGCCAGCACCTCCAGCACAATGGAGACCTCGCCGCCCACGAAGCCCTCCAGATAGGAAAAGTCCAAGGAAACCAACCCCTTCCCAACCAATCTAGACAATCTGGCCACGGCGCTTGCCAATGCCGCGTTTTCGCGTATTTTCCGCGCCCTCGCCGCCGGGCCTCGCAAAGCCGGGACCGGAGCCGGGACGGGTGTATAGCTCAGTTGGTAGAGCAGCTGACTCTTAATCAGCGGGTCCAAGGTTCGAATCCTTGTACACCCACCACTTTTCAATAACTTAACGTCCTATGGTTCCCACAGCGGAACCCGGGGCATCATATGGGCAACAGGCCCGAGGCGCCCCCCGCCCCATCAATTTAGAGTGGGCCGAATTTTCCTGCGCCCGCCATCTTCTTACTTTAAAACAATTAGTTAGATGGCAGCGCGAAAGTTCAAAGCCGCTCATGGCGAGTGCATCTCTGGATAATCGGCTCCCGGCTGCAAGCCCGCCGTGGCGATGAATTGCCACGGCGATGCAGATGGAACCTTTCGAAAGCTCCGCCGCCGGCACAACCTAATCAGGCTGATTCTCGGCCAGGAGGAGCACGGGTGACACTGAAGGCAATTGACCTGTTCGCCGGAGCAGGCGGCCTATCGGAAGGTTTCGAAGCTGCAGGCGTCCATGTCGCCCTTGCCCAGGAGTTGCACCCTCAACCAGGCCTAACCCATGCGCTAAACCACCATAACACGCCTGTGGTCGTTGGGGACGTGAGGGAGGTCGACACCGAAGTGCTGCGCGCCGTCCTCGCGCGTCATGGCACGGTAGGCGAGATCGATGTGATCATTGGCGGACCGCCGTGCCAGGGCTTCAGCAGCGCTGGGAAGAAGCAGCAAAACGACCCGCGCAACAGCTTGTTTGGCCACTTCTGCCGCGTGGTAGAGGCGTTCCGACCCAAGGCAATCGTGTTCGAGAACGTGCCGGGCTTCCGCAAGGCGTACAACGGGCACGTCTACGAGGAGGCTCGATGCGCTTTCGATGCCGCTGGCTACGACCTTGAGGACCAGATCCTTAACGCAGCAAACTACGGTGTGCCTCAAGGTCGACAGCGCTTTATCATGGTTGGCGTCCGAAAGGACCTAGGACTGAAGTTCCGGTGGCCTGAAGCCACCCACTCCTCCAAGACTGCCGGCCTGTTCGACGCGCCCTACAAAGCGCTAGTGACAGTCCAGGAGGCCCTCTCAGATCTTGAGTTCGTGCAACCTGGCTTCGAAGGGCACGGCTACCTTCAGCCCGCGGCTTCGGCCTATCAGCGGGCACGGCGGGCCAACGCCATCGCGTTGTTCAACCACTTGGCGACCCGCCACCGTCCAAAGGCGGTCGCAATGTTCAAGCACATCCCAGAGGGTGGCACGATCTCCCAGGTCCCGGCCGCAATAAGGAGCGCCAAGCGGACGATGGCGAGGCTCGACCGTCGAGGCATCTCCAATGCGGTGCTCGCGCTCCCAGATGACCTCATACATTACAGCCAGCACCGCATACCTTCCGTCCGCGAGATGGCCAGGCTCCAATCCTTTGACGACGACTATGTGTTCATCGGCAAGCGCACCTCTGGCTTCAAGGAACGCAAGGTGGATGTCCCGCAGTACACCCAGGTTGGGAACTCCGTCCCACCGCTATTAGCAAAGGCGATCGCAACCGCTGTCATTGAGATGCTTGGCGGGCAGCCTGAGGACCTCCGACGACTGAACGAGCGGCGTGAGGTAGCAAATTTGGTGCATGGGTCGTCGGCTCGGGCCGGATACACACTAGATGGGAAATCGGTGGTGCCCCTCTATAACCTTGGAGGAGAGCCCCTACCCCTTCCTATCGACGTGTGCGCGCCACGGGTGGTCGACATGCCGCCGCTGGTGGAGTGGGTCGCTGCAGAACGTGTGGGGCTCAAGCGGCAGTGGATGCCGGAGGCGCTGGCTTCATAGCGTAGGCTGCGAAGACGGCCTCAATTAGCGTTGGGAACGCGTCGAAGCTCTGCCACGAGGGAGGCCTAAACTCAGCGGGGTCGTTCCGGGTGGTGTACTTGTGCTTGAACATGTACGTGTTGTTCCGGCACTGGCCGGAGCGAAGCTCGCCCTCGGGCTGCGTCGTGTCGATCTTGTAGATGTTGGCTGTCACGATGGCGTGGTGGATCGGGTGCGCCGTCCTGACCTTGATCCGCGTACGATTGATAGGGCAGTCTAGGATGCCCTTGACGTGCGGACACGTGGTCTGGTGCATGTCGAGGTAGAGCTTCCAGCGCGCCGCCTGTCCGGCACGATCAACCAGCGAGGTTTTTGCGGAGACGAACAGCAGCGGAGAGGTCGGCCCCGCATCGGGTACCCATAGGCAGATATCGATGTCGGGCTCGACTGAAAAGTCACCGCCCTCCGCGTCGTAGCCGTGGATGGTGAGTTCGTCCCGCATTTCCCTTGGCGCGTTGGTGCCAACGCAAACGGGCAGATCTGTCGTCTCCAGCCAGCGCAGAATCGCGTACTCGCACATGCCCTGATAGTTCGTGCCCGCGCTACGCTTGATTGAATTCTGCGCCTCGATCCCCTCTTTACCGGAGGCGGCTATCTGTTGGAGAACCTCCTTATAGGTTCCCCTCAGTATGCTAGTCAGGTACGCCATGGCCGCTCGATGCGGCTCTGCGACGCCCTCCGCGATTGTCGACGCGATCACGGCGTCGTAGGCCTTAAGAGCGGGGGCGAGGCGGTCTCGTTTACGGAGCTCGACCAGCCTGCGCATGCGCGCGTGCTTCACCTTTACGAGCGCGTCCGCTGACGCGAATGAGAGGCCTGGAGCGTTCATCAAGTGCTGAAGCTAGACCGCGCCGGATTGCACGTCTAGGTGAGGACTTAAAAGCTGATGGTCGACCCGCTGACACCCGCCCAGCGCAGCGCCCACATGGCGAAGATCAGAAGCACAAATACCCGCCCTGAGCTTATCGTGCGTAGCCTGCTACACAGCCTAGGCTACCGGTTTCGAATCCATTGGGACGCCGCGCCGGGGCGGCCTGACCTCGCCTTCCCGCCGAGGCGAAAGTTGGTCTATGTGCATGGCTGCTTCTGGCACCATCACCAGGGCTGTCGGATAGCGCATGTCCCTAAGTCGCGCAGCGAGTATTGGCAGGCACGTTTCGCGGTGAATCAGGCGCGCGACGCGCACCATCTCGTCCGCGCCCAGGCGGAGGGGTGGGACACGCTGGTTGTGTGGGAGTGTGAGGTGAAGGACCGGATGGGCCTCGCCGCGCACCTCCAGAGCTTCTTGGGCCCAACCAAGGCGGGAAGACCGCAGAAACGCCCATCCACCGATTCTAACTCGGGGTTAAGCCACGGGCACCAGCTCTGAGCCTCGTTCCCCAACTTGGTAGGCGCGGGCGAGCCACGCCTTGACCGCCACCGCGGAGGCGAGGTCTCGCTTCGAGATCAGCAGCTCCGCAATATCTCCACCCGAACAAACGATGATAGGGTGCTCGTCTTCCACAATCTCTTTGTATGGCTGATCGCCGAGGAAGCTCGTCGTTATCAGCATTCCAAACTGTCGATGCCTCAGACGAGAGACGAGCCGGGATATAACCTCCACCCCAAGTCCTGACGATGGCTTGTAACACTTCGCTTCCATAGCAAAGTCGACGGTTACGCAGTTCTGTGGTTGGCCGATTCTGTAGCTGCCCACGGCGTCTCGCCCACCGTCGCGGCTTGCGCGAGTGACATCGATGTCCACCACATTCGGGTCCATCAGGCGCACAATATCAGCAGCAAATTGTTCGAAGGCGTGCGGGTTTACGCTGAAATGGGCGTGGATCACTTCAGCGATTTCTCGCTGCCGCTGATCACCGAGTTGATTGGCCTTGGAGCGGACGCGGGTTACCCTCTTGGCTCGAAGCGCCGTGGCCTTGCCGGTAGTGACCCACCGCCTCCACACGGCCGGGCAGGCCGGGCCAAGGCGTAATCCTCCTTGTAGCTCCGTGAGCCAGGTTCGCGGCACGACATCCAGGTCCAGGATCGTGAAGACGGCACGATAATTCTGGAAACGTTGTCCCTCGACCGACTTCCACACGGCTACAAGGTCATTTGAGGGATCGAGGTGGACGGCTCCCGGTACGGCAAGACCCTTGAACACCGCATCGCGCCCTTCGCCCTTGGCGAACACAAGAAAAGGCGGAACCTTCGCCCTATCCTCATGATTCGAATGGGCGAGTTCGAAGGCACGCCGCAAAATCTGATTACCTCCACGCCCCGCCCTCCTGTCGTGGAGCTCAAAGCCAGGCTTTCGATTGTCGCCGAAATACACAAAGACGCCGTTCTCTTCGTCCAGAGCGTCGGGCCAGTTCGGCTCGGACATCGTGCTATAAAGCACAACCAGTCTCGGCTCGGCGTTCGGTCCGCAGAAGCGGAACCCCCCCTGATTCCCGGTACCAGTCAGCGCCGCGAGAGGCTCACCAGCGACGTTTTTGATCGTGCGGTCACTCTCGTAAATTGCATCGATGACAAGATCTGATGCGGCGAGGTTGGCGAAGGCATAGCGCTTCATGAGTCGCCATGCTCCATCCAGCCCAACGAGAGTGGGTCGCTAAGGGGATCGACATCGGCGGTTGCATACACGCGGTCCCGCACAGGTTTGAATTCGCCTTCAACCAGCGCATGCTCAAAATGCTCCGCTACCGTGAGGTGATGTGCGTGGTGAGCGAGGCGGCCACAATCGCACTGCTCGGGGTGTTCAAGCCGCCGCCAAGCACCCTCGCGATCCGGCCGATAATACATGCCGCGCGTAATACCGAAGCCTGCAGGCCGCGCCCCTGGATGTTCGGCCGCTAGCTCCGTAAGCAGAATGTTTCCATCGTCCTGTGCTTCTAGATAGATGCCCTTCCCATACTGGCTGCCTGCGCGACCGCCGGGATGCCTCACAAGTCCATCGAGCTCCACCGCGACACTCATCTTGTTCCGCACTAGTTCGGTCAGCCGCGGAAATTGCAGGGTGCCCGTGGTGGTCCCGTGAAAAAGCGTCTCCTCAGTCAGAAAGAACGTGGTGGCGCCAAATCGCGACCCGGGCGTGGCTGCGTCAGCCAGCCAAAATCTCCGATAGAAGGCCGAATAAGGCCCCGCCCGTCTTAGATTATTCACCTCGTATTCGGGCAACGGGAGCCCGCGATCAAAGAAATCAATTCCCATCCCTTCGCCGTTTAGCTCTCGCTTGACCCATGGAATCGAGAGCAAAGCGGCCATAACCGGATCCGTACGAGGTGCGGGAAAGAGATTCTCCTGGGTGAGTTCCGGCCATTGAGCTGCATAAGCGGCAAAGGTCGCCGTCGGGGCAAAGATCCGCCCCCGTACGCAGTCGTCGGGCAAATTGCCTCTTAAAGGGCCGATCATGAACGCCGCCTGTGCCGCGCATCGATGCCGGCCGTCTTGCGTGGCGATCTCCACAAGATCGACCGCGTGGAGCGCGCGGGCGCGAAGAGCCTTTCGACTGAAGACGTAGAGACAACCACGTCCAACCGCCGGCTCGTACCAAGCCCGTTGGCGCGTCACGAACAAGGGGTCCTCCCAGCAATCCTCAATCAACTCGCCGCACGGCGCTGTGTGGTAGGCGTTCGCGGCGAACCATGCCCCGACTGCCGGGTTAGCAGTGGCGTCGAGAAAGGCCGAACGCCACCCGTAATGCTGAAGGATCGCCTGATCGGTCGCCAGATCAGTCTCGCCATCGAACGCCTTGATGTAGGTGGCCAGAATTGCGCGCGAGTAATGCCACCACTTCAGCATACGATCCGGGACACAGCCGTGTCGGTCGAAGCTCGTCCGGAGGTCGGGCCCACCGTCTTCTCGAAGGTGTTCTCGCGTCTGGCCGCGGAAGAGCGCATCTGGAGCGACCGCGCCAAGCGCAGCCTGGAGCTCGTCAAGCGTCTCGCAGTGAATTGTCTCCATACAGCCCCCCAACCGAGCCCCCTCCTACAAGGAGCAGCAGATCAGGTTGGCAGAGAGTTATCTCGATTGCAGCCCCAACGTGTGCCGCACCCGCGGGTTCTCCAGCCCGGGGTTGAACGTCGACCATGCGACAGAACCATCAAACGAACTCGAAGATGGACCACAGCCGGCTCTTATCAGCTGGTAGGTTCGGAAGCGGCACGGGTCCATTAAATGCCAGCGGCGGACATTTAGCTCAGCCCTACGGGCGGGTCTTGCAGTGCCCCCGCCCTACCAGGGCAGCCCATTGTCGGCTCTCATCCCGGTCGGCTAGATGACACAGGAGATTGCACGTGCTTGCACATGCGCGCACATGCCTGTAATAGGGCTGGGCGCTGGAGACGTGCATGGCTCTGAAAATTATATATCCGCCCATTGTTCGCGTGAAACGTGCGGCCGAGGCCTTTCACAACGGCCCAGCGATCCTCGGTTTCATTCGAGAAAACAAGGCAGCGTTGATCGCTGCGGCAGATCAAGGCGTTCCACCGGTCAGCGCGATAAGTGGCGGCCTGAAAGACCGCTTCCCGGTCGATATGAAGGCCTCGCCGATCCGGCAGTTTGTCGGGACTGCCATCAAGGCCGTGCTGACAGAGGCCGGCTTCGAGGTGCACCAGACCGGCGTTCGTCTGCCCCGGGACCCTGTCTTCACCACTGGCGCGATCTACCGGAAAGCTTCAGCCAAGAAAAACAAGGAGTCCGACGCGGTCCGGGAGGCGTTCTCCGCCATGGTGGCGGGCATGCCGCTCGCGCATAAGCGAATCATGCTCGACGTGATCCAGGTCGCGCTGGGGACTGAGCCGTGAGTCAGGCCCCCTCGACGGGAAGCAAGGCTCAGTTGCGTGTGATGCTTACTGCGACCGG